>Ga0081455_10001786_pt1 | contig 25985 bp, 23 predicted proteins | sample TabmetS3T2R1_FD_70207 | JGI IMG/M metagenome (GOLD analysis project Ga0081455, IMG submission 70207) | Tabebuia heterophylla rhizosphere microbial communities from the University of Puerto Rico - S3T2R1 | ecosystem: Host-associated > Plants > Roots > Rhizosphere ...
GGCGTGGCGCTGCCGCTGGAGCACGACGTCTTCGACTTCGCGAAGGCCGTGGCCACCCTCGACCGGCTGTCCGGCGGCCGCCTCCAGCTCGGCGTCGGTGCGGGCTGGAACCGGGAGGAGCTCGCCAACCATCGCCCGGACATCCCCTGGCCGCAGCGCTACCGCGCCCTCGCCGAGTGCGTCGGCGCCCTCCGCGCCCTGTGGGTCGAGGACGAGTCCGAGTTCCACGGCCGGTTCTACGACTTCGATCCCGTGTGGTCGCATCCGAAGCCGCTCCAGCGACCGCACCCGCCGGTGCTCTGCGGAACCGGCCGCAGGCTCGGCACCACCCACGCCGTCGCGTGGGCCGACGCATGGATGCCCATCGACGTCGCGCTCGGTGACGTGGCCCGGAGGGTCGGGCGGTTCCGCGAGGTCGCGGCTGCGTCCGGTCGTCACGACATGCCCATCACGATCGTGGCGTGGGGCGATCCGTCCCCGGACACCCTGCGCCGCTACCGCGACCTGGGCGTGGGGCGCGTGGTGGTGGGCGCGGCGCCGAACGCGGGGCGGGAACCCACCGCCCCGCTGCCGATCATCGACCGCTACGCAACCCTCATCGACGAACTGCGGTGACCCGCGGTGAGCAGGGGCGTCAGCTGCGGGGGCGGGGATCTGCGTTCTGGATGGCCGTGATCACGTCGTCGCCCACCGGCAGTGCCGCGCAGCCGTGGTCGTCCTCGCACACGAAGTCGAACTGGGGCTCCGCGGCGCTGTGGCAGTCGGCGCAGCTGGTGCCGTTGAAGCGGTTGATGACCTCGCTGCCACCGCGGGTCACGATCGTGGTGCCCGAAGCGGTGACGTCGAGGGTGAAGAACTCCCAGTCGTTGGAGCCGGGATCGAAGCCCGGCGCGCGCTTGACCATCGCCTCCTGGGGAATGAGCTGGATCACCGTGCCTACCGGATAGGTGCCGCCTTCCGGATCGTTGGCGACCGCCAGGGTGCCGTCGAGGTCACCGGCCACGTTGTCGACGAAGAACCCGCGCACGCGCGTCATCTCGGCCAGCGGCTTGAAGTCGGAGGCGATGACCACCACGTCCGCGACCGCAGTGGTATCCGTCGTGCCTGCCGTGCCCGAGGCGTCCTCGCCATCGTCGTCCCCCGACGAGCACCCGACGGCGACCGCGATCACGATCGGGATCGCCATCAGGGCGACGTGGGTGAGGGCCCCGACTCGGCGCTGTGCGTCGTGCATGACCGCACACTAGGAAACCGGGCCGGAGCGCGCCCGGGGCCGCATGGCCGCCTCGGCCGGTCGGGCGTAGGTTCGTCGCATGACAACCGTTGCACTCGTCGTCAAGATGACCGCCAAGCCCGAGACGCAGGACGAGCTCGCCGACTTTCTCACCGGCGCCGTCGAGCTGGCGAACGCCGAGGAGGGCACCCCGGTCTGGTACGCCCTGCGCACCGACCCGGTGACGTTCTGGATCGTCGACGCCTTCCCGGGCGACGCCGAGCGCCAGGCGCACCTCGACGGCCCCATCGCCGCGGCCCTGCTGGCCAACGCCGACCGCCTGCTCGCGTCGCCGCCGGAGATCAATGCCGCGGAGGTCCTGGCCTCGAAGATCCCGTGACGGGCCTATCCGTTCGGCCTCTCAGTCCAGCCGGCGGTGCTGGCGGTGGTCCCCGAGCAGGTCGGCGGGGTAGGAACCCGACCATTCCTCGCCGTGGGTCCAGTCGGGCTGCTTGGTGCGACGGCGGACGTCGAGCGTGGCCTCGCCCTCGGCCAGCTCGACGATCTCGCTGACGAGCAGCGGCTGGACGCTGCCGCCGGACGCGCCGGCGACGGCGTGGCCGGCGGGCTCATCGGGCCAGCGGTGCAGTATGCGGCCGACTACCGCCTGTTGCTGGCTGGCGAGGTTGCAGCGGGCGCCGTCGGCGATCGTCTGTAGCGCCGACATGACGGTGTCCAGGTCCTCCTCCTTGCCCTGACCGGCGCACAGGCGCTCCAGCGCCTCCGCGACCACCAGGCCGTCGCGCTTGCAGGGAGTGCACTGGCCACAGGACTCGACCGCGAGGAAGCGGGCCACGCCGGCGGCGACCGCGGTCATGTCGGTTCCCTCGCAGACCACGATGAGGCTGGCGGTGCCGAGACCGCTGCCGGCCTGGGCCATGTCCTCGTACGTCAGGCGGGTGTCGAGCAGCTCGGGCGGCAGGGGCCCCGCAGACACACCACAGAGGACCGCCCTCACGACCCTGCTGCGCAGCAGGCCGCCGCCGACCTCGTCGATCGCGGCACGCACGGTGGTGCCGAGGGCGATCTCACCCACGGCCGGGTGGGCGACGTCGCCGGTCACCGTGCAGACGATGGTGCCGGGCGACTGCGCCGTGCCGTGGGCGCGGAACCAGTCGGCCCCCTTCTGGATGATGGCCGGGACGTTCGCCATGGTCTCGACGTTGCCGATCAGCGCCGGGGGCGCCCCGGTCTCGTGCCCGGGGCTGGCCATCTCGACGTGCGCCGCCAGGCCGCTGCCGGTGTCGACGTCGTCGTCGTGCTCGACCAGCTCCACGACGCCGCGTCGGTACGGCGGGGCGATGCGGGGGAACGGCGCCCGGCCGTCGAGGACCTCGAGCAGCGCGGTCTCCTCGCCGAACAGGTACTCGTCGGGCCCGGTCGCCACAGTGACGGCGACATCCCCCAGCACGCCCGCATCGCGCATCTCGGCGATGGCCGCCTCGACCCGGTCCCGCTCGACCGTGCCCGACGCCTTGAGCGCCAGGACGACGTCGCTGCCGGTCACCGCGTGGGCGGCGATGAGCGCGCCCTCGATCACCGCGTAGGGGTTGGCGCGCAGGATGGCGCGGTCCTTGAACGTACCGGGCTCGCCCTCGGCGCCGTTCACGACGACGCTGGTCGGGAGGTCGGGCGACAGGTTGCCCGCCACCGTGCGCCACTTGGTGGCCGTGGGGAATCCCCCGCCTCCCCGGCCGCGCAGCCCCGACGCCTCCACCTCCGCCGTCACCGCGCCGGGCTCGACGCTGCGCGCCGACTCGATGCCCTGGCCGCCACCCGCATCCAGATAGGCGCGGAGCGATTCGAAGGGACGCCGGGGAAGCACACGTTCGACGAGGGTCACGGCCCCTTCTTACCCGCATGTTCTGACGGCGACCCATCGCCCCGCACTGCGGCGCGTGCTCGCCCGTGACGGTGCGCGTTCCGCCTCGGGCGCCCGGCTAGTGTCTCGGGCCGTCGAACGAGCGGGCGTGCTGGGGTTGCGTGGCGCTGCCCGCGATTCGGTTACTCGGAGTTGTGGGGGCCCATGGGCACGTTGCCGCGGTCACGGTGGAGCAGGCGCGTGACGTCGCTCGCCGCCGCCGCGCTGGGTGCGGCGGTGACGGCGGCGATCGTGGCCCGACGGCGGGCCGGTGAGCAGTCGGGCGGATGGCTGCCGGACGTTCCGGCAGACGATCCGGTAGAGGAGCCCCGCACGGAAGCCGTGTCGCCTCCGGCAGACGATCCGGTGGAGGGGCCACGCACCGACGCCGTGCCGGAGGGCCGCGACCCGGCTGGCGCACCGCCGCCCTCGGCCCCGGACACGGGCACGCCTGACGTCGCCGGCCGGGGCCGCGCCAGGCCGGTGGTCGCGGGGCTGGCCCTCGTCGCGGTCCTCGCCACCGGCGTCGGGTTGTTCGTCGCCGCGCGTGACGACGATCGGCCCGGCACGGAGGTCGAGGCGGGTGTCACGACGTCCGTCGAACCCACGACCACCACGGCGATCGACGGGCTCTCCCCGGAGCAGGCCTTTGCGCAGGCGGCCGATCGCCTCGTGGCCGGCGGCTCGTTCGGCTATGCCGGCACGACGAGCGCGACCGACGTCAGCGATGTGCGTCCCGGCCTGTGGCTGGCCGTCGACCTGACGGTCGAGGGCGAGGTGGAGACGTCCGCCGAGAGCGTGCACGAGATCGCGGTCGACGGCGACGGCCGGGCCACCGAGACCGTGAGCGCGGGGCCGCTCGTGTGGGGGCGGCTGGCCACGTCGCGTGATGGCCTGCCCGACGCCACGTACCTCCCGATCACCGAGGAGAGTGGTCAAGGGGCCGGAAAGGGCGCGGCGCTGCTCCCGGCGTGGCTCGAGGCGACCGTGGATCGCCAGGACGTGGGAACCGATGAGCGCGGCCACCGCGTGCTGCGGGCCACCCTCCCCGCCAGCGTGCTGGGCGAGGTCGTCGACGGTCGCCCGGCCGGGGACGCCAGCGTGCTGTTGACGCTCGACGCCGCCGGCGATCCGGTGCGGGTCGAAGTCATGTCGGTGCCGTCCGGGCCCCCATTGAGGCTGGCCCTCGACCTCCTCCGCATCGGGGAGCCGGTCGTCATCGACCTGCCGGCCCAGGCTCCCACGCCCTGACGCGCCGCTCCTCCGAGCCATCGGAGTCCGGCTGGCCGAGACCTCAGGCAGGTGCGGGCTCCGCGGGCGTCAGTCCCACGGCCTGGCGGATGACCGTCGCCCACCCGACGGGGTCGAGGCCGAGGCTCGCGAAGAGGTCCGAAGCCTCGTCGACCAGCGCCGCCGCGGCCGGGTCGCCGACCGCATCGAGGGCCATGGCCCGGCCGAGCCGGACCAGCGCCTGCGCGATGCGATCGTCCGTCGCGTCGGACTGGGCACAGAGCTCGGTGAAGTGGGAATCGACAGCGGCGCGCCCACCGCCCCGGGCCGCCGCCGCCCCGGCTGCGAGCCCGGCCCACGACCGGTCGAGGTACGTCGATCGGTCGTCACCCTCCACCTTCTGAACCGCGGCGAGCGCGTCGTCCACCCGCCCGGCAGCGGCGAGGGCCAGGGCCCTGACGGCCCCCGGGTAGCCCACGGCGCTGCGCTCCCCCGTGGCGCGGTCCAGCTCGCGCAGGAGGTCGAGCGCTTCGTCCGGGTGGCCGCGCTGGAGTGCCAGTAGGGCTCGCGACGCGAGGTGCTCGCTCGCGCCCGCGTTGGCGAGGTCGTCGGACGAGACCTGATCGGGTAGGACGGCCACCGCCGCCGTCGCCCGATCGCGGTCGCCGACCTGGACGGCGGCGCTGAGGAGCCCGGTCGCCAAGAACTCCATGAACCGGGGTGAGTGGCTGGGCAGCAGCGACGTGCGGACCTGTTCCAGCACGTCGAAGCCCTCGTCGACGCGACCGACGGTCACGAGCGCCCGGCCCAGCGGGAGCCGCGCCTGCACCCGGCCGTAGTCGTCGTCGATGGCGTCGAATGTGGCCAGGGCCTCACGGGCCCGCTCGACGGCCGACTCGGCCCGTCCCGTCCACAGCCGAATGCTGGCACTGAGGACCTGTCCCATGCCCACGGCCCAGCGGTCACCCGCCGCCTCGGCGCCGCTGAAGACCTGCTCGGCCATGGCCTCGGCCTCGTCCGGGTAGCCCGAGTGGAAGCGCGTGAACGCCATCAGGCCGAGCGCCCAGGCCAGCCCGCCCCGGTCGCCGAGGTCGGCGAAGAGGGCCGCCGACTCGTGGAGGAGTGCCTCTGCGTCGTCGATCCGGCCGGCGATGAAGTGTGCCCATGACAGGTTCTGCAGCGCCCAGGCGAGCCCGCGCCGGTCGCCCAGGGTGGCGTACAGCTCGCGGGCGGGCTCCAGGGAGGCGATCGCCGTGTCCGGGTCGTTGCACAGCAGGGCGGCGAACCCCCGCACCCGCAGCGCCGTCGCCCGACCCTCGTCGTCGCCGGCGGCCTCGGCCCGCGCCAGGGCCACGCCCAGCAGCGCCTCCGCCTCGCCCGACGACCCGGCGCGCAGGGCGGCCTCGGCGACGGCGACGGTCGCCAGCACCGCGGACTGTTCGTCCCCGGCGGCCTCGGCCAGGCTCAGCGCGCCCTCGGCGTCGGCCCGCGCCGGTCCCACCTCGCGGAGCTCCGCGTAGGCCCCCGATCGGGCCAGCAGCAGGGCGATGCGATCGTCGTTGCCGACGGGATCCCGGCCCGGGGCGGTGGCTGTCGGGCCGCCGTCGAGGACATCCAGCGCCTGGGAGTAGAGCAGCGCCGCCTGCCGGGGCGTGTCGGCCTGCGTGGCGCGATCGCCGGCGGAGCGCAGCCAGCGCACCGCCCGCGCCGCGACGTCTCGGGGAACCCCGGGCGAGCCCCCCAGCTCGGCCGTCAACGCCGCCGACCGTGCGTAGTGATGCGCGATGCGATCGACGATGGCGTCGTGGTGGGGGCGCTCCTCCCGCTCCAGCCACTTGGCGATGCCCGCGTGCACCGCGGCCCGCCGTTCCTTGGTCATCGTGCCGTACGTGACCTCGCGAACGACCTCGGAGCGGAACTCCCAGGACTCGCCGTCGAGGGCGATGAGGTCCTTGGCCTGGAGGCCGCCGAGCACGCTCCGGACCGCGCCGTCGCCCCCGTGGGCCTCGCGGTGCATGATGGCCAGCCACTCGACCTGACCCTTGGAGCCCAGCACGGCGGCGTCCTCGAGCACGAGGCGCTCCGGCGGCGTGAGCCCGTCGAGACGGGCCGCGACCAGCCCCCGCAACGTGTCCGGCAGCTCTGACGAACGCGCATCCTCGAGCCACGACACCAGCTCCTCCAGGAAGAGTGGGTTGCCGCCGGCCCGGTCGAGGAGCGCGGTCACCACCGTGTCGTCGAGTGCGACCGTCTTGTCGGCGGCGAGCAGCTGCAACACTTGGGTGGCGGCATCACGACTCAGCGGGTCCACGTGGACCATGACCGAGTGGTGCCCACCCTCCGGCGGCGACCAGCGCTCGCACAGGCCCGGCCGGGCGGTGGCGAGCACGACGATGGGCTGCCGGCCATGACGCTCGAGCAGGTCCTCGACTACGCCCAGCACTGCGTCGTCCGCCCAGTGCAGGTCGGAGAGCACGATCACCAACGGGCGCTGCCGGGCCGCAGCAGCGGCCAACGTGAGCAGGGCGCCTGTGGCCTGCTCCCGAGCCCGGGCCGCGTCGATCCCACGGAGCACGTCGAACCCGAGCAGGTGCAGCAGGCCCTCGACGACCCGATCGGTGTCGTCGCCAGTGCCGGTGAAGACGGAAACCACGGCGCGCACCTTGTCGGCCGCGGTGTCCTGATCGTCGCCGGGCTCGAGGCTGCATGCGGACCGCACCGCCTCCGCCAGCGGCCACCACACGTTGGCCTCGCCGTAGGGGACGCAGCGGCCCTGGAGCACGAGGCCGTCGTGGCACCCCCGAGCCATCTCCGCGACCTCCTCGACGACCCGCGACTTGCCGACGCCGGCGTCGCCCACGAGCAGGAACAGCGCGGCACGGCCTTGGTAGACCGCGAGGTCGAGCGCGTGGGAGAGGAGCGCCACCTCGTCGTCCCGGCCGACCAGCGGCGCGCGGTGACGATCGGGACGGTAGCCGGGCGGCAGGCGGGCGCCCTCGGCCACCCAGGCCGACACCGGTGCGTTCCTGCCCTTGGCCACGATGGTCCCGACCGACCGGTAGGTCACGACCCGGCGGGTGGCGAGGTACGTCGCCTGCCCCACAAGCACCTGGCCGGGCTCGGCTGCGGACTGGAGCCGCTGCGCGGTGTTCACCACGTCGCCCATGGCCGTGTAGTCGCCCCCCGCCCGCAGCGAGCCCACCAGGACCTCGCCCGTGTTCACGCCCACCCGGAGGCGCACGTCGACGCCCAGGTCCGCCCGGGCGTTGTCGAGCGTGCGATGGAACTGGAGCGCCGCCCGCACCGCCCGCTCGGCGTCGTCCTCGTGGGCGATCGGCGCGCCGAACAGGGCGAGGATGGCGTCGCCGACGATCTTGTCGACCCGGCCACCGAACGCCTCGATGTCGGCGACGAGGCGCTCGAAGCAGCGGTCGACGAGCCGTTTGACCTGCTCGGGGTCGCGGTCTTCCGACAGCGCAGTGAACCCCACGAGGTCTGCGAACAGCACCGTCACCACGCGTCGCTCGTCGCCGCGTGCCTGCAGGTCGGTGCCGCAGTTGGGGCAGAACCGAGCGCCGTCGGGAACCTCGGCACCGCAGGCGGGGCAGATCACGCCGGTCAGTGTACGGACGGGCGTCGGGACGAGGCCCCGGCGGACCGAACCCCGGAGGCCGTCGGCCACCGCTAGATCCGCGCGACGACGAGCGCCGCGGCCAGCACCGGGAGGCCCCAGGACAGGGTGCGCAGGGCCGCCTCGGGCGGGTCGAGCAGGAGCTCCTCGTGGGCCCTGCGCTCGCCGCCGTCCCGCAGGTCCAGGGTGACGTCGATCCGATTGGTCTGCCGGCGTACGAAGCGCACGCTGCTGCTCAGGCTGCGCTGTGCCCTGGACACGGCGTAGGCGGCGGCGGCGGCGAGCACGGCCGGAGCCCCGAGCCGTTCGGCCTGCGCGACGTACGCCGTCAGCACGGGAAAGGCGCCCCACGCGGCCGCGAACATGGCGTCGGTGTGGAACCGACCGTGGAGCAGCTCGAGGTTGTACGCGGCCACCAGGAACGCACCCACGACCACGAAAGGGACCAGCACGAGCCCAACGCGGGTCACACCGACGATCCCGATGGCGACGGCGCCGGCCAGGGAGACCGCTGCGGCCGCGGCGAGCACCGACGAGGGGATCGACGTCCGCAGGGGCCGGCCGTTCAGCTCGTCCAACGCGTGCGCGGCGATCCCGACGGCGAGGAAGAACGCGAGCAACGTGGCGATGAGGCGCTCGGCGTCGAGGTGTGGGGCCAGGGCGGCGCCGATCGCCACATACGAGAGGTGCCAGGCCGTGTACGGCGGATGCAGGACTGTCCACCAGTCGCCGGCCCGACCGGTTGCGGCATAGAACGCAGGGCGACGCTCAGCCATCGGTGCGGCGCCCCCACATCACCACCCCTCCCCCGACGCTCATGAGGCGGATGCCGATGTCGGAGATGCCGGCTCGCTGCCACGCGTCGATGGTCCAGGCGTCCGAGTAGCGGTCGTAGTGGGCGGTGATGCTCGGGCCGAGGAAGCGGCCCACGCGGTACCACTCCCTCCCCGCCAGCACTCCGAAAGCCGGCAGGCCGACGCGCGTGTAGAGCCACCAGGCACCGCGGAGCAGGGGCCGCGGTGGGACGTGGAACTCCAGGCTGGCGATGGCGCCGCCCGGTCGCACCACGCGTGCGAGCTCGGCGAGCGTCGCAGCCGGGTCGGCGACGTAGCGGAGCAGGTAGGTGAAGGTCAGTGCGTCGAACGTGGCATCCGGGAACGGGAGCTGTTCGGCCTGGCCGGACACCAGAGCGATCCGCTCCTCCAGCCCCTCCCGCCGGACCGCTGCCAGGCCGCGGTGCAGCATCGCCTCGGTGATGTCGATCCCGATGACGTGCGCGTCCGTCCGGCGTGCCAGCTGGACGGCGACGCCCGCTGTGCCGGTGGCGACGTCGAGCACGGTCGTGGGGCCAGCATCGACGACGCTGTCGACCATGGCCCGGCGCCACCGCCGGTTCTGTCCGAAGGACAGCGCCTCCGCGAGCAGGTCATAGCGCTGGGGCAGGCCCTGGAAGAGCTTCTGCGCGAATCTGGTGGGATCCTGACGCGACCGGGTCAGCACAGGCACCTCGCCATATCGGGCCGTTCGCCGACTCTACCTACGGAGCGCGGGGGCGGTGGCGGCGGAGCGGGCTGACGTCGCGGTGATCGGCGCCGGGCCCGCGGGCAGCGTCGCCGCACTCGTGCTGGCCCGGGCGGGAGCCCGCGTCGCGCTGGTCGACAAGGCAGCGTTCCCGAGGGACAAGGCGTGCGGCGACCTCGTCGGTCCCCGCGGGCTGCAGGCGCTCGATGACCTCGGCGTGCGATTGACGGGGACCGAGCGCGTGGGTGACATGCGAGTGGTCGGTCCCACCGGGCGCTCCGTCCGGTTGCCCTGCCGCCCGGGCACGACCTACCCCGGCCATGGCGTCGCGCTGCCCCGGCTCTCGTTCGACGAGGCCCTCCGCACCGCCGCGTTGGACGCCGGCTGCGTCTCGCACACCGCCCGCGCCGGCTCCCCGATCGTCGACGGCGGCGGGCTGGCGGGCTTCGAGCTGTCGGATGGATCGAGGCTGCGTGCCGACGCCGTGATCGGGGCCGACGGGGCAACCAGCCGGGTCGCGTCGGCGGCCGGCCTCGTCGACGAGCGCCGCGTGCTCTGGGGCTTCGCGCTGCGCGCCTACGTCGACGCGCACGTCGATCTGCCCACGATCGTGTTGTGGGACGAGGCACGCTGGCGCGGCTATCCCGGCTATGGCTGGTTGTTCCCGGGGCCCGGGGGCCGGGCCAACCTCGGCGTCGGCGTCGGCGTGCTCGGTGACAGGGCCGCCGCCGGCCACGCGGCCCGATCGTTGGGCGGGTTCGTCGGTGTCCTCCACCGCTTCGGGGTGCTCGACCAAGGGGTGCGCCTCCCCCCAGGACGGCTCGGCGGGTGGCTCAAGATGGGGATGGTGGGAACGATCCCGGCACGCGGTCGCGTGCTGCTCGCCGGCGATGCGGCGGGTCTCGTCAACCCCCTCCAGGGCGAGGGGATATCCGAGGCGCTGGCCAGCGGACGGGCGGCCGCCGAGGCCGTGGTCGCGTGCCCGGCGGCGCCGGCCGGGCTCTATCGCTCGTTCCTGGCGCAGCGGTACGCCGACTTCCACAGCGCCAACGCCGCCGTGCAGGGGGCGCTCGTACGGCGACCCCGGGTCGTCGCCGCGACCGGCCGGATCCTCACCGCCCCGGTCGTCGGCCGCGCGATCGCCGGCGGATGGGCCATCTACTGGAACGAGCTGCTCGATGGAGCGACGCCCGGAGGAGCCCGCACGACCGCCGCGGTGGCCACCGCGATCGCGCGCACGGCGACCAGCCGCAGCGGCATCCGACGGTCCGTCATGGACGCCGTCGACCCGGCGTCGTGAACGAGCTGTTCATCATCCGTGCCGCTCTCACGTTTCGAAAAGGAGGTGTCCGGAACCAAGAGGAGCAGAGATCACATGAAGAAGATCACGACGAGGATCCTGGGCGCCACGAGCCTTGCTGGTTTCGCCGCTGCGGCCACGCTGGCGCTTGCGCCTGCCGCCCATGCCGACGCGGTTGCGAGTGCGCACACGGCTGGGGTGAACGTGGCGCTGGGGGACGGCTCCGTCCGCTTCGTCTCCCAGTCGATCGACCACTCGACGTGGAGGGCCATGGGGACACAGAACGGCGGCGAGGTGGTCTCCGACTTCTAGGTCACGATCTCGCAGCCACGAGGATCGCGACTAGCCCGACAAAATCGTCACGACCGCCACCGCCTCCTCGCCCGACAGGTGGCCGCCGCTGTTCTGCGCCAGAGCCAGGCGGGCGCCGTCGACCTGGCGCGGACCGGAGCGGCCGCGGAGCTGTTCGGCCAGCTCCACGACCTGGGCGAGCCCGGTGGCCCCCACCGGATGACCCCGCGACAGCAACCCCCCGCTGGGGTTGACGGGGCAACGCCCGCCGAGCCGGGTCACGCCGTCGGCCAGCAGTGCCGGGGCACCGCCCGCCTCGCACAGGCCGAGGTATTCGTACGTCCACAGCTCGGCCGGCGCCGCAGCGTCGTGGACCTCGACGACGTCGAGGTCGGCGGGGCCCACGCCGGCGGCCTCGTACGCGGCCGCCGCCGCCCGCCGAACGGCGCCGTCACGTTCGACGTCGCCCGAGCCGCCGGACCGCAGCGTGCAGGCGTCGACCCTGACGGTGTCCGCCGCGTCCCGGCTGCGCGCTCGCTCCTCGGAGCACAGCACGACCGCCGCGGCGCCGTCGGCGACCGGCGAGCACATCAGCAGCCGCAACGGGTCCGCGATCATCCGGCTGCCAAGGACCTCATCCCCGGTCACCGGCCCCCGAAACTGCGCCCGCGGGTTGGACCACGCGTGCGCACGGTTCTTCACCGCCACCGCGGCTGCGTCGGTCGCCGAGCCGCCGCCCCGCGCGAAGAACCGGCGGGCCATCCCGGCGTAGACGTCCATCAGCGCCGACTGGACCGGCCCGCGCCCGCCGTCATCCCCCGGGTCGCTGCCGATGCCCAGCAGGTCGCGCTCCACCTGGCCCCGGAGTACCGGCATGTCGTCGAAGTCGACCGCGGCGCTGAACACCGCCATCGTCCGCCGCTTGTCGGGGTTCGTCAGCTTCTCGGCGCCGACGGCGAGGGCAACCCCCGCCACGCCGGTCTCCACCGCCATGCAGGCCACCTGGAGTGCCGTCGATGCCGAGGCGCACGCGTTCTCGACGTTCATGATGGGGATCCCGCCGAACCCGTAGCGATGGAAAACCACCTGGCCGCGGATCATCTCCTGGCCGGTCAGCACACCCTCGCCCGCGTTGGCGAACACCACCATGTCGACGTCGCTCGCCGCGAGGGCGGCATCGGCCAGCGCCTCGTCCACGGCCGCCGTCGCCAGCGAGCGGACCGTGCTCTCGGGCGCGAACCCGAATGGGGTCATCCCCGTGCCGACGATGCGTACAGGCACGCGACGAGTCCGGCTCGAAGGTGCGAGACCTCAGGCCACGCGGCGCGTCCCGTATTTCCTGAACGCCCACGACGCAACTGCGACGACGATGACGGCGCCGATGACCGCGCCGACGATCCCGCCCCAGTCGAACTTGTCCTCGTCACCGATGCCGAACAGGCCGGCGAAGATCCAATAGCCGACGACGGCGCCGACCAAGCCGAGGGCCGTCGAGAGCGCCCACGACCTCCAGCCGCTCATGGTCTGGAAGGCGTCGTTGGGGACGAGCGCCCGCCCAATGGCACCAGCGACGAAGCCGAGGGCCAGCGCCGCAATGAAGCTGCCAACATCCATCGAATTCCCTCCGGGGTCTTGGGGCTGACGTTCCGCACCTACCGACGTCCGTCGCCAAAAGTCTCGCCGACAACGACGTCCACGACAATGGTCGTCAGCCTCGGGCGGTGCGCTCCTCGTCGAGGCCGAAGTAATGCCGGATCCACGCCGAGCGCCGGGGCAGGATCCGCAGCACCGGCAGGGAGAAGACGAACTGCGAGATGCTGCCGAGACGCTCGAAGACCACCGCGTTCAGGGCGAGCGCGATGACGATCACGCGGCCGAGGATGAAGAACCAGCCGAGGGTCACGATCGTGGCGCCGACGGCGCCGTACAGCTCCGACGCCCGTCCGATCTGACCGGGCAGGTAGAACTGGCTGACCGCCTGCATCCCGACGGTCGTCGCTGCCACCAGCACCGCACCCGGCAGGAGCACGCTGGGGTCCCGCGTCGCCCGCGGCAGCAGGCTCGTGATCACCGTCCACGCCACCACGTACAGGGCGAACACCGCGAGGAACGACACGCTCGTCAGGGCAATACCGAACTCCTCCCTCACCCGGTTCGCGAGGACCGACAACACCGTCACTCCGGACACGAGGCCGATGAGCGCGCCGATCACCCGCACCGACGCCTTGTTCGTCAGCGGCACCCTCCAGGCCAGGGCGCTCGACGCGACCATCACCTTGCTCAAGGTGCGTCCCGTGGTTGCCATGCCGACCAGCCCGACGAATGTGGCGACCCAACGCGTGCTTCCACTCTGCTCGAACGCGACTCGGATCTGCTCCCGCAGCGCGCCGCTGATTCCAGCACTGCGACTGGCGTCGTCGGCGCCCACCCATCCGCTCACGAAGCCGGCGAGCCCGATGGCGAACAGCAGCAGCGGCACGAAGAAGAGGAAGAGCCGGAACGCGACCGCGGCCCCCACGACCGAGCCCGCTACCTCACGGTCACGCTGGTAGGTCCGGAGGCCGACGTTGATGAGCGGACGGTTCTCGTACCTTGCGAGCAGGGTCGACCATCGCCCTTGCTCACGCGTCATCCGCTCCCTGGCCGCAGCGACGAGCGCGCCGAACCGTCCCTCGCTCGCCCGCCCGTTGGTGTCCTTCGCCGACATCACCCCGTCATCCCGCGCCACAGGTCTCGAGGGCAACCCGCACGAACGCGGCCGTCACTGGCGACGGGTCGCCCGCCCGCCACGCCACACGGAACTCGTCGTACAGCCCCACCGGACGCAGGGGGCGGACGACGACGTCGGGCCGGCTCCCCGCCCGCTCGGCCTGCCAGGAGTTGAGCCACCCGATCCCGGTGCCGAGAGCCACCAGGTCGAGGATCCGTTCCACCTGCACGGCGGCGTGGGGCACCCAGTGCGGTCGGGCCCCCATGTCCGTGCAGTAGGACTGGATCTCGTCGTGGGCGGTCGGCGCATCGGACCGCTCGACCACGAGCACGGGCTCGCCGTCCAGGTCCTGCGCCTGGACGACGACCGGCGACTGCGCCAGCCGGTGGTCCGGCGGCACCGCCACGTGGTCGACCGGCACCCGGGCGAGGGGCACCGACGCCAACCGACCCGGATCGACCACCGGTCCCCGCACGATGCCGACGGCCATCCTGCCGGCACGCAGGCCGTCGAGGATCAGCAGCGAGGTCATGCCGTCGGGCCGTACGACGGCGTCGGGGTGTTCGGCCCGGAAGGCCCGGATGGTCCGCATCATGCCGTCCTCGCTGCCGTGGCAGTACCCGATGGTCCAGGTCGCGGGGACCGACGCCAGCTCGGCGGCGGTCGCATCGAAGCGGTCCATGGCGCGCAGGACATCGCGCGCGCCGCCCAGGAGCTGTTCACCCGCCGGCGTCAACAGGACCTTCCGGCTGGTGCGCTCGAACAGTGGCAGGCCCAGGTCGTCCTCGAGCTCGCGTATCCGCTGGGACAGCGGCGGCGCCGAGATGTGGAGCCGGGCGGCGGCGCGCCCGAAGTGCAGCTCCTCGGCCACCGCCACGAAGTAGCGCAGGCGGCGCAGGTCGACCCCCCGGGCCATTGCCGGAACGTTATCGGTCGGGACATGATCCGTGTCCCAGACGGACGTGGACTTTGGCCCTCCGCTCGGCGACCGTAGAACCCATGAAGCTGCTCTGGTTCCACCTGATGCCGTACCCGGAGCTGCCCGAAGACTTCAACCGCAAGCACCACAGCGTCTGGGTCGACGTGGATCCTGGCCTGTTCGAGCCTGAGGTGGTCGCCTCCAGCTACGAGCGCTACATCGAGCAGCTCGTGCACGCCGAGCAATGCGGGTTCGATGGGATCTGCGTGAACGAGCACCACGGGAACGGCTACGGCCTGATGCCATCGCCGAACGTGATCGCATCGATCCTGGCCACCCGCACCTCCCGCGCCGCCATAACCGTCCTCGGCAACTCCGTCGCGCTCTACGACCCACCGGTCCGGGTGGCCGAGGAGATGGCGATGGTCGACCTCCTGTCGCACGGCCGACTCATCAGCGGCTTCCCGGTCGGGACGTCGATGGACACGGCCTACGCCTACAGCGTCAACCCGGGCATCCTCCGCCGGAAGTACCACGAGGGCGTGGACCTGGTGCTCAAGGCATGGACCGCGACCGAGCCGTTCGCCTTCAACGGGCGCTTCACGCAGATGCGCTACGTGAACGCCTTGCCCCGCCCGCTGCAGCGGCCGCATCCACCCGTCTGGATCCCGGGCGGCGGCTCGGTCGAGACCTGGGACTACTGCTCCACGCGCGACTACGTCTACGCCGCCCTCTCGTACTACGGGCACCTGATGGCCAAGGAGACCGTGGGCGGCTACTGGCGGCGCGTCGAGGAGAACGGCAAGGACCCCAACCCCTACCGGCTGGCGTTCCTCCAGTTCATCGGCGTCGGCGACACCGACCAGGAGGCGTACCGGCTGTACCGGGAGCCGGCCGAGTACTTCTTCAACCGCTCGCTGCACGTCTACCCCGGCTACGCCGACCCGCCGGGCTACGTCACCGAGGCGTCGGCGCGGGCGCGCTACAAGTCCCAGGTCCGGGCGGTGGTCAGGGCCAAGCAGGCGAAGCACGACCTGACATGGGACGAGATGGTCGAGAAGGGCTACGTCGTCATCGGTAGCCCGGACACCGTGCGGGAGACGCTGGAGGACGTGGCCCGGACGTTCAACTGCGGCCACATGCTCACGATGCTGCAGTTCGGCAACATGAGCGACGAGCTCACCCGCTACAACTCCAAGCTCTTCGGCGAGAAGGTCGCCCCGGGGCTCCGGAGCCTGTTCGCCGACGCCGAGGACCGTTGGTGGCCGGCCAACGCGGTGGCGGCATGAGCGAGCGTCCGCAATGCAGCGAGCCCTGGGCCCGAGCGGCCCGTCGCCGCAGGCGACAAGAGCGGGCAACATGGCGTCGGAGCCCGAGCGGCCCGCTGCGAAGCAGCAAGAGCGGGAAGCAATGAGCGAGTCCGGCACGCTCCTCTACCTGCCCGGGATCGCCGGCCACCCCGCCAACTCGCCGGCGCTCGACGCCCTGGGCGATGCCGGCTGGAACGTCGTCGTCCCCCAGATCCCGGGCTTCGACGGCCGCGCCGGCTTCCAGCCGCCGGACGACTACCTGAGCTGGCTCACCGTCGTCTGGGACGCGCTCGACGCAACCGGCGCGCTCCCGTGCCCGGTCGTGGGTGCCTCGATCGGCGGGATGCTCGCCGCCGACCTGGCCGTGTTCAGGCCCGAGGCCGTGACGGCTGCGGCGCTGCTGGCGCCGTTCGGCATCTTCGACGAGGCCGAGCCGGGCCTCGACGTCTACGCGCTGCCCACCGCAGAGCGGATGGGCCACCTGTTCGCCAAGGGCGTGCCCGACCAGTTCGTGGAGCGCTTCGCCGAGCTCGGACCCGACGACGGACCGGTGGCCCGCTACCTGTCGGACGTGGCCGCCGCCAGCCTGGTCTGGCCTCTGGGCGACCGGGGCCTCGCCCGGCGCATCTATCGCATCGCCTGCCCGACGCTGGTGCTCTGGGGCGAGCTGGACGAGCTGCTCCCCGTCGCCAGGTCGGCAGCGTGGACGGAGCACGGCCTCCCCGTGGAGGTCGTCGCCGGCGCCGGCCACCTGCTCGAATGGGATGAGCCCGACGGCGTCGGCGGCCGGCTGGTCGAGTTCCTGGCCGATTCCCGCGGCGGCGGCTGAACGCGCTCACGCTCGGCCTCGCGCCACCGAACGAAAACCGTCATCCGACCGAGGGGGGTCCGATGGGTCTGGTCGATCAAGCGGAGTTCCACTTCTTCCACTTCTTCCCGTACACGGACCTGCCGCCCGATCACCGCGAGCATCCGTCGCTCTGGGTCGACTTCCCGAACACCAACTACGACCCGGCGACGGGCCACGAGCTCTACAACCGCTACCTGTCCGAGATGCTGCTCGCCGACAAGCTCGGCTACGACGGGCTCGTGCTGAACGAGCACCACAACACCCAGTACTCGATGAACCCCGCGCCCAACCTGACCGCAGCCGCGCTGATCCCCCAGACCAAGAGCTGGATCAGCGTTTTCGGCACCCCGCCGAATCTCGGCTACCCCAACCGGCTGGCCGAGGAGTACGCCATGCTCGACGTCATGTCCGGCGGCAGGCTGCGCGTCGCCTTCCCGCTCGGCACCGGCATGGAGTACTGGGCCAACGCCGTCAACCCCGCGACCGCCCGTGCCCGGTTCCGCGAGTCGATCGACATCATCCTGCGCTGCTGGACGCAGGACGGCCCCCAGAGCTACGCGGGCGACTTCTACACGTACCGCTACCTGAACCCGTGGCCGAGGCCGGTGCAGCAGCCGTACCCCGAGTGCTACATCGTCGGCACCGGGTCGTCCGAGACGATCGAGCTGGCCGCCGAGCTCGGGTTCGGTTACTCGGTGGTGTTCATTCCCCGGGCGGCGCAGCTCAAGGTGTTCGACCACTTCCGCGAGCGCCTGGCTGCCCACGGCCACGACCCGACCCCCGACAAGGTGGCGATCGGAGTGATGGCCTACGTGGCCGAGACCGACGCGCGGGCCGAGGAGGAGTTCCTGCCCCACGTCATGTACTTCTTCGAGAACGCGCTGCGCACGACGCCGCGGTACCTGAACCCACCGGGCTACGTAACGGTGCCCGAGTTCCGCAAGCGGATCCAGGCCGCCGACGTGCACGGGTCCGCCAACTGGGAGGACCTGGTCGCCATCAACCGGATCGTCGCCGGCACGCCCGAAAAGGTGGCCGACGCCATTGCGGCCTGGATCGAGGAGTCTGGCAGCAGCCGCCTGAACCTCAACCTCACCCTCGGGGACATGCCGAACTGGAAGGTCGTGAAGAACACCACCCTGTTCGCGGAAGAGGTCATCCCCAGGCTCCGTGCGAAGAAAGAGGCGGCAGCATGACCGGGGCGACGACCGTTCCGTTCGAGCGGCTCGACCTCGACGTCCACGGGACGCCCACGACGGTCCTGGTGGCGGGCGACCCCGCGGCACCACCGTTGGTGTTCATGCACGGCGCGGGCACGTGGCACGGCTGGGGATTCGCGGAGCGGTGGACCGATCGATACCGCGTGCTCATTCCTCACCATCCCGGCTACGGCGATTCGGGCGACCTGGAGGGGCTGCAGGACGTGCACGACCTGGTCCTGCACTACGTCGAGCTGTTCGACCAGCTCGGCCTGACGGCCGACGTCAACCTGGCCGGCCTCTCGCTGGGTGGCTTGATCGCGGCGCGGTTCGCGATCGAGCAGAAGCACCGCCTCCGCCGCCTGGTGCTGGTCGCACCAGCGGGCCTGCGGGGGCGTGGGGTCGCGTTCGAGGACGTGTTCCGCATCCCGCCCGACCAGCTCATGGGCCGCCTCGTGCACCGCATGGACACGCTCGTGCCGTACCTGCCGGCCGATCCGAACGACGTTGACTTCACGGTCGACCGCTATCGCGAGATGCGGACCACGGCCATCATGCTGTGGGAGCACCCCTTCGACCGGGTGCTCCCGCGCTGGTTGGGGCGCGTCGATATCCCCACGCTCGTGGTGTGGGGCGAGGAGGACCGGATCGTGCCCATCGAGCTCGCCCGCAGCTGGGTCGAGTTGCTGCCCCATGGCACCTTGGCCACGTTCCCCGACGCCGGGCACCTGGTGCTAGACGAGTCGCCCGAGGCCAGCGCCGTGGTGGCGCGGTTCTGCGGCACCGACTGAGGTATCTCCAGGACGAACCGGAGCGTGCCAGAGATGTACGACGGGCTCTTGATGGACATCGGCGGGGTGGTCCTCGACCCCTGGCGGGCGCTCGATGCCTACGCCACGGCCACCGGTGTGCCCGTGCCGGGCCGGGGCCCGGTCGACCCCGAGGGCGACCCCTTGTGGCAAGAGAAGCTCTCCGGCGCACTGACGCTGAACGGCTACTGGGACGGTGTGGCGCGCAGGACCGGCCACGACAGCTGGCGGATGATGTTCCGGGCCATCACCGAGCTCGTGCCCGACGAGCTCTTCGACACCGACGCGCTGTCGCTCATGCGCGACGCTCGGGACGCGGGCCGTCGCGTCGGGGTCCTCTCGAACGACGCCTACGCGATCCAGAGCCGGTCGTTCTTCGACGCCCGCCCCGCGTTCAAGGAGCTGGACGCCTTCGTCGACGCGTCGGACATCGGCGTCGGCAAGCCCGAGCCGGAGGCGTACCTCATCGCCGCCGACGCTCTGGGGCTGGCCGCCGAGAGGATCGTGTTCCTCGACGACGCCGAGGACAACGTCGTGGGCGCCCGCGCCGTCGGCATGATCGGTGTCCAGGTCGACGCCGGCTCCGCGGCCACGGCCTTCGACACGGCCCGGGAGCTGCTCGGCCTGGCGTCGTGACCGGGGCCGTGGCGGGCGGCGCGGCTCAATCCGGGCGGACCGTGTAGCCGCCGTCGGCGATGGCTTGGGTGAGCCGGCGGGCGCCGGCCTTCAGGATGCGCACGTGGCGGGCCTCGTGGTCGCCCACCACCCGGGGCGTGGGGCCGACCATCGAGATCGCGGCCACCACGGACCCCCTGGCCGAGTCGCGTACCGGGACCGCCACGGACGACATCCCCAGCTCGGTCTCGTCGACGCTGCGCGCGTACCCGCGCTCCCGGATCCGGGCGAGCTCGGCGACCAGGAGCTCGGGCACGACGATGGTATAGCCGGTGCTCGGCGGCAGCCCAGCGCGCAGCCGGGCGTCCGCCAGATCCGGGTTGAACGCCGCCAGCACCTTGCCGGCGCTAGACCGGTGCAGCGGTGAGCGGCGCGAGTTGGTCGAATAGCGCAGCGCCCGCTGTCCCTCGACCCGCTCGACGTAGACGACGTCGACACCCGCCGCCACGCCGACCTGAACGGTCTCCTCCAGGGTGTTGCGCAGCTCGACCAGGAGAGGAAGTGCCTGCTGACCCACGGCGGTGCGCTCGGTCGCCAGGTGCCCGTACTCGACCAGGCGGAGCCCCAGCCGGTAGCCGCGACCCGGGATCCGGTCGACGAGGCCGCGCCGCGCCAGCACGGCGCACGTGCGATGGGCGGTGCTCTTCGCGACACCCACCCGCCGCGCGAGCTCGCTCAGGCTCAGCTCGTCCGCGTCGGCGAGCGCATCGACGATGTCCAGGGCGATGCCGACCGATTGCAGCGCAGGCGGGGCCGGGAGGTCGCCCCCATGCTGGTCACGGTCGTCACGGTGGTCGCCCCGGAGTGCGCTCACACCGCCAGTGAACCACCGTCGCGGCGACGATGATGACCGCGGCGGAAGGGGAGGTCGCTGACTGCTCGCCCGATACAGCGGCCCTGCTCCAGCCCGCGTTCGATTGCCGGCCGGAAGTGGATGCCCCCGTAGAGACGCGAGAGCGCGGCCTCGTCAGCAGACTGGCTGAAGGAGTCGAAGTGTCGTGGTGCCAGGCCGCGCTCGTCGTGAGTGTGGTCGTCGAAGGGATAGCGGTCACCGAACAAGTCCGCGAGCACCTGGAACGCCGCGCCCGACTGCACCGAGTGCCCGGATGTGTGCTCGGGGAACGGCGGTGTGTTGAGCAAGGGAATCCAGTCAGGGTCGAACCGCGCACGGACGTAGGTGACAGGCCGCAGCAGGTTGAACCGGTACTTCGCGTCCCAGCAGGAGATGAACGCGTCGGCGACGGCCATGCCCACCTTCGCATACGTCTCGGCGGCGACCATGAGGGACGCCCGTTCGAGGCGTATCACCTGGGTCGCGATGGAGATCGAGTGACCAGGCGGGGTGGACGTCACGCCGGGGTCATCCGACCAGAACCGGGCGATGGCCTCCTGCTCCGGGGTCCGGTTGTTCACGGCGTCGTAGACCTCAACTGCCTCCGCGAAGAAGGCGGAGGACGAATCCTCCGAGAAGGCGGTCGGAGGTCCGGGCGGGCAGGCGGAGCCCGAGGCGATGGCGAAGCACCGATTGCCGCCCCATGACGGTTGCAGTGCCGATTGGAAGGACGGGGGTGTCGGCGCCCACAGCCCTGGTCCCACCGGAGGCACGTAGTCCGTGGGGAAGTTGCGCAGGTACGCCTCGTGTCCGCCGTCGCGGCGCGACCAGCCGAAGACGCTCCGCGCCACCGATCGCCCATGTGCGTCGGAGCGTGTGAAGGCCGACTGCATCGTCCGGCGCCGAGACCGGTCGGCGAACAACGCCTCCAGGTCGTCGATCGCCGCCCTGTTGGCGTCGCTGGTCGTGGGGAACAGCAGCCGCATCACCGCAGCCAGCGTCGAGTTCGCAACCGTCGGCCAGTGGAGGCCGCGGTCGGTCCGGTCAGGCAGGCGCAGGCCGGGCAGCTCCCGTTCCAGCGACCGGTACTGGCGGGAGCCGGGCGCGAGGGCCTCGTAGAGCGCCACGCCGGCATAGGCGAATGCCCGCGACGCCACCGGCGGGGTGAACCCCGGCGTGGTCCGGGCGAGCGTTCTCGAGAGATCGAACCACGCGGTCGCCACGCCGGCGTCGAAGTCCTCGGGCCTCTCGCGCCTCCCCGTCCCCGCGTTGGCGGCGGGGCCGACCAGGGCCAGCGCGGCCGTCCCTCCGACCACTGCGCCCGCAGTCGTGCTCAGGAACCGCCTGCGCGTGACGCTGGTCGACTCGCGGAGCGTCTCCTCGGTGGCCATTTCGGTACCTCCCGGCTTCGGCAGCCGTTTTTCTGCGGTACCGATTCGGCGCCGACGGAACTCGCGGATGCGATTCCGATCATCCGAGCGACGAGCGAGCGACACCCTGCCGGTCGCTAGTTGGGGATCCGGCCGCCGTTCACCAGGAGGGTCTGCCCTGAGACGAAGGCCGAGTCGTCCGAGAGCAGGTAGCAGAACGTGCCCAGCAGGTCGTCGGGACGCATGACCCGGCCCAGCGGTGTGCGGCTGGGGTCGTAGCTGCCGAGCACCTCCGATCCCGGAGTGGGCGTGAAGCCGGGCGCCACGCAGTTGACGCGAATGCCTCGCCGCCCGAGCTCGTTGGCCAGGGCGCGGGTCATGGCGACGACCGCCCCCTTGGAGGCCACGTAGTGCACGAAGCCGTGGGAACCGGTCACCGCGGTCTCCGAAGCGACGTTCACGATGCTCCCGCCCCGGTCGCCCATGGCCGCCGCTGCGGCCCGGGCGCACAGGAACGACCCCCGCACGTTGACCGCGAACATCCGGTCCCATTCGTCCAGGTCGATCTCGTCGTACGCCTTGCGACCGACCAGCAGCGCGGCGCAGTTGACGAGGCCGTCGACGTCGCCGACCTCGGCGAACGTCGCCGACACCCGGCCGGCGTCGCTCACGTCACAGGTCATGTCGGCACCGGCCGTGACGTCGATGGTGATCGGCTCCGCGCCCCGTACGCGGAGCTCGCCGGCCAGCGCCGCTCCGATCCCGCGTGCTGCGCCCGTGACGACGATGCGCTTGCCTGCGAGCCCGTTCACCCCGGCATCACCTCCGCCGATCGGACGATGCCAGCGAGCGCTGCGTGGATGCCGCCGTTGCTCGCGAGCACGTTGGCCAGGCCGGGGCCGAGGTTGAGCGGCCCGCCGTCGAGGTCCTCGATGCGGCCGCCGGCCTCGGTGATCAGCAGCGCCCCGGCGCCCACGTCCCACGCGTACGTTGCGTCCCGTTCCAGGAACGCGTCGATGCGCCCCGCGGCCACGTAGGCGAGGCACAGGGCCGGTGACCCGACGCAGCGCACCCCGCGGCACTCCAGGCTCAGCGCCACGATGCGCCGCCCGAAGGCGGCGATCGCGTCGGGATCGTCTGACTGGAGGCCCGTGCAGACGAGAGCCCTCTCGGGCGAGTCGACGGCCGACACGGCCAAGCTCTCCCCGTCGAGCCATGCTCCCCCGCCCCGGGCCGCGGTGAACAGCTCCTCGCGGAACGGATCGAAGATGGCACCCGCGGCCAGGCCCTCGGCGTCGCGCACGGCCACGGACGTGCACGCGAACGGCACCCCGTGGGCGTAGTTCGACGTGCCGTCGAGCGGGTCGACGAGCCACGTGACGCGTGGCTCGGCCGCCGCTGTCCCGCCGGCACCGGCGTGATCCTCCTCGGCGAGGACGGCGTGGCCCGGGAAGCGGTCGCGGATGACCTCGAGGATCGCCGCCTGTGCGGTGACGTCAGCCCAGGTCACGATCGAGGCGCGCTCGCTCTTCAGCTCAACCCGCTTGGGGCGCCGCAGGCCCTCGATCAGGACGGCGCCGCCCGCCCGCGCCGCGGCCACGGCCCCCTCCAGCAACTCCGACACCGTCGTCATCGTCGAGCGCCCGGCCCCGATCAGCGGCCCGCCAGCGCGGCCCAGACCCGCTCGGGAGTCAGCGGTGTCTCGAGATGGCGCACGCCGAGGTGGCCGAGGGCATCGACCACCGCGTTGTACACCGCGGGGATGGATCCGATGGTGCCCGACTCCCCGATCCCCTTGGCGCCGAGCTCGTTCACGAAGGTGGGCGTTGCCATGGGCACCAGCTCCAGCGACGGCAGCTCGGTCGCCGAGATCACGGGGTAGTCGGCGAAGTTGGTGGTCAGCGGCTGGCCCTCCTCGTCGTAGCGAACGGCCTCGAGCAGCGCCTGTGCTGCACCTTGGGCGATGCCGCCGTGCACCTGGCCCTCCGCCACCACGGGGTTCAGTATCCGGCCGGCGTCGTCGACGGCGACGATCCGCCGGAGGGCGACACCCCCGGTCTCGGTGTCGACCTCGACCACCGCGACATGCGCGCCGAACGGGAACGTCGGCATGACTGGCACGTGATCCGCCTCCGCCGACAACGCCGTGCCATTGGCCGTTCCCAACCGGCTCCCCAGGTCTGCCCAGTCGATGGCCCGCGCCGGCGCACCGGTCACGTGGAACCGACCCGCATCGCGATCGAGCACGACGTCGTCGATCGATGCCTCGAGCAGGTCGGCGGCCGCACCCCGGCCCAGCTCCACTAGCGCGTCGCACGCGGCGGCGATGGCGGCGCCGCCGAGCTGCACCGAGCGGGAGCCAACGGTGAGGCCACCGCGGGGGACCTGCTCGGTGTCGCCGTGGAGCACGGTCACGTCCTCCAGCGCCACGCCGGTCCGGTCGGCCACGATCATCGCCCAGGTGGTGTCGTGGCCCTGGCCGGTCGGCGTCGACCCGCTCCGAACACGGATGCGACCGCCGTCGAGCTCGACGGCGCCGAACTCGCCACCGCCCGCGGCACCCGTGATCTCGACGTAGGTGGCGATGCCGATGCCGAGTGCCAGGGGATCACCGACGTCCCGACGCCGGGCCTGCTCGGCGCGCAGTGCCGCATAGTCGGCGGCCTGCAACACCCGTTCCAGCGCGCCCGGGTAGTCGCCGACGTCGTACACCGTCCCGATGGCGGTCGTGTAGCGGTCGTCGAAGGCTGCGACGAGGTTGCGGCGCCGGACGTCGGCGGGGTCCAGCCCGATCTCGGCCGCGAACCGGTCCACCATGCGCTCGATCGCGACCGCAGCCTCGGGGCGCCCCGCACCTCGGTAGGCCGTGGTGGGCACGGTGTTGGTGACGACCGAGACTCCGCTGAAGCCGGCACTGGCGACGTCGTACGCACCGGTGGTCATCAGCATCGTCATCATCGGCAGTCGGGCGCCGAGGACCGGGTACGCCCCGGCGTCCTGCACGACGTCCAGCTGATACGCGGTGATGCGCCCGTCGCGAGTACCGCCCAGCCGGGCGTGCTGGATCTGGCCCCGACCATGGACCATCGCCACCATGTTCTCGGTGCGCGTCTCGGTCCAACGGACGGGACGGCCGGCCACCTGGGCGTAGAACCCGAGCGCCGCCTCGTCCGGGAACGTCCGCGACTTGGCGCCGAACCCCCCGCCTACGTCGGGGACGACGACCCGGACCCGCGCCGGATCCAGCCCGTAGACGGTCGCGAGCAGGTCGCGGGTGGGGTGTGCGCCCTGGCAGGCGGCGTAGTGCACGAGGCGGCCGTCGTCGGTCCAGTACGCCGCCGCCGAGCGGCCCTCGATGGGCGCGGCGGTCAGACGCTGGTTGACGATCCGCTCCTCGACCACGACCTCGCAGGCGCCGAAGTCCGCCTGCGAGCCGGACGCGAACCGCTGGACGACGTTGGTGCCGACCTCCGGGAACAGCAGCCGCTCGTCACGAAGCGCGGCCTCGGGATCGACCACCGCAGGGAGCGGCTCGTAGTCGACGACCACCAGGTCGGCGGCATCGCTCCCTCGCACCCGATCCTCGGCGATGATGGCGACGACCGCCTCGCCCACGAAGCGGACCACGCCGCGCGCCACGAACGGCCGCCGCATGCCCTCGGGAAGGCCCGAGCTGGAGTGTGGCGCCATGCCCAACTCCGCAAGGTCGTCGCCCGTCAGCACGGCGAGCACGCCAGGGGCGGTCTTGGCCCAGGACAAATCGATGCCCGTGATCCGCGCGTGGGCGACCGGCGAGCGGACGTAGGTCAGCCAGGCCGCGTCGGGGAGCACCACATCCTCGACGTACGTTCCGCCGACGGTCAGGAACCGGGGATCCTCCAGCCGCGCCACCCGGTTGCCCAGGATGCTGCCCAACCGGTCCTCCCCTCGTGACTGCGTCGGCGGGCCGCCGGCCTCGACCCTACGGGCTCGACGGGCCGGTGTCAGAATGCCAGGGAACCTGACAACCTCACACCCGGAGCGCAGCGGTGCACGTCGAGAAGGCCATCGTGTTCGCCGAACGGGAGGGCTTCCGGGCCCTGGAGCTCGACGTCTACACGCCGGGTGGTCCCGGGGGCGACCCCGACGGGGTCCGGCCCCTCCTGGTGTACGTGCACGGCGGCGGCTGGCGGGTGAGCGATCGGAGCCGGCCACCCCGGGAAAC
>Ga0081455_10001787_pt1 | contig 25984 bp, 24 predicted proteins | sample TabmetS3T2R1_FD_70207 | JGI IMG/M metagenome (GOLD analysis project Ga0081455, IMG submission 70207) | Tabebuia heterophylla rhizosphere microbial communities from the University of Puerto Rico - S3T2R1 | ecosystem: Host-associated > Plants > Roots > Rhizosphere ...
GAGAGGCAGCGGGCATCGGCCCGGTCAGTGCGCGAACCTCGAAGGCCTCCGGATTCTCCAGCTCGTTTGCGACAGGCTCGTAGCGCACGACGACGTCGGGCTGCGGCTCGTAGAACGTCAGGGCAATGAGCGGCCAGCCGAGGCGCTGCCCATCGATTCGCTTCATCGTCTCGCGGACCTGACGCCAGAACCACCCGCGACGGTACGACAGCTCCAGATAGTCGTAGGAATGTGCGTAGACGTCCCAGTGCCTCGGCCAGTAGCGCCGGCGCAGCTGGGCCCGACGCCGGCCACCGGCCTGGCCATCCAGCTCGATCTCGTGCTCACGCCCGGCGAATTCGAGAACGAACCCTGCGTGCGCATCATGGTGCCGGCCAAGAAGCGTGACGAACGCCAGCTCACCACCGACCTCACCGACGCCGTGAAGCGCGATGCGGCGACGGGCCTGCTGCTGCGCCGGCCGCTGCTCGACGCCATCGGCGCGCGCATCGCCGCGCCGCCCGTGGGTGGCGTGCGCTTCCTCGCGCTCGTGCGTCCCGACAAGTTCGCCGAGCTCGAGAAGGACGTCGGCGTGCGCGCGAGCGACCAGCTCGTCGGCGAATACGCCGCGATCCTCAAATCGCATCTCGGACCCAACGACATCGCCGGCCGCTTCTCGGGTGTGTCGTTCCTCGCGCTCATCGAACGCGGCAACTCGCATGACGTCGAGGCCTGGGCCGAGGCGGTGCTGGCGCGCTTCAGCGACAACGTCACGACGGTCGGGCAGAAGACTCTGCATTCGAGCTGCACGATCGGCCTCACCACCGTGCCCACCTCGGGTTCGAACGTCGACGCGATCACGGCCGACGTCATCGAGGCCGTCCGCCGCGGCCGCGGCCAGGGCGGCAACCAGATCTATCACCTCGACAAGGCCGACACCGACACGCGCGTCCAGGCCTACGACCGCATCTGGGTGAAGCACATCAAGTCCGCGCTCATGGAGAACCGCTTCCGTCTCGTCCAGCAGCCGGTCGCGAGCCTGCAGGGCGAAGACCCGAACATGTTCGACGTGCTCGTGCGCATGCTCGATCATCAGAACAAGGAAGTGCTGCCCGCGGAGTTCATGGCCGCGGCCGAACGCAACGACCTGCTCAAGAACATCGATCGCTGGGTCGTGGGCGCGTCGCTGTCGTTCGCCGCCAAGTCGAAGCCGGGCTGCCTGTTCGTCCGCCTCTCGAAGGACAGCGTCGTCGACGCGGGCTTCACCGACTGGCTCAAGGCGCAGCTCGGCACCGGCAAGCACGAGCCCGCGCGCATCTGCTTCCAGATCACGGAGAGCATCTTCGAGCAGTACATGAACGCGAGCGTCGCGCAGCTCGGCGCGCTCAAGAAGCTCGGCTTCCGCATCGCGCTCGAGCGCTTCGGCTCGGGGCGCGATCCATTCAAACTACTGCAGGCCGTGCCGCTCGACTTCATCAAGATCGACGGCGCGCTCGTGCAGGACCTCGCGGGCAATTTCGAGACGCAGGCGGCGGTCAAGAAGCTCGTCGAGACGGCGATCAAGCTCAAGATCGAGACGATCGCCGAGCGCGTCGAGGACGCGAACACCATGGCCGTGCTGTGGCAGCTCGGCGTGCAGTTCATCCAGGGCTACTTCGTGAACGCGCCCGAGGAAGTGGTCATGGCGGAAGGCACCGGCCGACGGTAGACGAGCCGGCGCGGCGCGCCCGCAAACGTCGGTCACGGGATCGCAGTCCGCCTCACGGGCCCTTCTCGTTCGAGTAGATAGCCGTACCCGCCGCCGTCCCGCTCGTGACCCAGCCGCGGTACATCCCGCTCGTGTTCATCGAGAACGCGATGTGTCCGGCGCCGTCGATCGCGATGAGCCCGCCGTCGCCGCCGATGCTGCCGATGTCGGCGATCGTCGAATCCGCCGCGCCCTGCACGGCCTCGCCGCGCCACGCGATGCGGTCGCAGACCTGGCGCGCCGCGCTCGCGCGGATGAAGTATTCGCCCGATCCCGTCCCCGACACCGCGCAGATGCCGTCCGCAGCATAGGTTCCCGCGCCGATCACGGGCGAATCGCCGATGCGTCCCCAGCGTTTGCCGGTCATGCCGCCCGTCGAGGTGGCCGCGGCGACATGCCCATGGACGTCGAGTGCGACGGCGCCGACCGTGCCCTTCGAATGCGTCCGGTCGAGCTCGGCCTCGTGATTGCGGCGCCATTCGAGCAACTGCTTCCAGCGCTCCTCGGTGCGGAAGTAGTCAGGGCTCACCTGTGGGAGCCCGATCTCCGCGGAGAACTGGTCCGCGCCGTCGCGCGCGAGCATGACGTGCGGCGATTTCTCCATGACCGCGCGCGCGAGCCCGATCGGATTGCGCGTGCGCGTGACGCCCGCGACCGCGCCGGCGCGGCGCGTCGCGCCGTCCATGATCGACGCATCGAGCTCGTTGCGTCCTTCGGCCGTGAACACCGCGCCCTTGCCCGCGTTGAACAGCGGGTTGTCCTCGAGCACGCGGATCGTCGCTTCGACCGCGTCGAGACTCGATCCGCCGCCCGCAAGCACCTTCTGACCGGCGGCGAGCGCCGCGGACAGTCCGGCGCGATAGGCCGCTTCCTTCTCGGGCGAGAGATCGCCGCGCTCGATGACACCGGCGCCGCCGTGGATCGCGAGCGTCCAGGACCCGGGCGCAGCCGCCGCGCCCGCGGCCGGTGCAGCTGCTGCCGCGCGCAGCGCCGCGAGCGACGCCGGATCGATGGCGCCGTTCACGACGTCGACCTGCAACGAGAACGCCGGGCGCGTGACGGCAAACGACTTGAGATCGATCGCTCCCTCTTCACCCACGCCGACGATCGGCACGGCGCGGAAATTCAGCGGCGCAGCCGCGAGCGCGTCCGGCACTCGCTGCGGGCGCACGACCCACGCAAAGGCGCGGCCGATCGAATGAACCTTGCCCGTGCCGTCCGCCTCGACACACAACGCGGCCTTCTCGTCGATGCCGAGTCCCGTGACCGACGGATCGCGCTGCTCCGCCGCGAGCCGCGCGACCCACGCGATGAGCCGGCCCCAGCGTTCGCGGGCCGCGAAGTGCGAGTCGGTGATGACGTGCTCGAGGCGGGGCACATGGAGGAAATCGCGCACGAGCGTGACCTCGGCGCCGAGCGGACTCTGCAGCGCGTCGGCAGAGCTGAGACTCCCGCCGTCGAGCGCGCCGTAGCTGAATCCGCCCAGGATCGCGAGACCCGCACTCGTGCCGCCGATCGGCTTGCCCGACCGCACATGCGCGTCGAGCGCCGCGTTCACGGGCGTGCCGCGCAGATAGCTCACGTAGTTCGCCTGGTCGCCGCCGCCGAGGAAGATGCCGTCGGCGCGCGCGAGGATCGCGAGCACCCTGGGATTGCTGGCGGCCTCGCGCGAGTGGAGCACGATCGTCTCCACCGACGCTGCGCCGCCGATGTCGTCGAGGAACTGCTTCTGCAGCTCGTCGCCGCCCGACGCGCGCAGGATTACGAGGTGCCCGTGTCCCATGCGTTCGACGAACCACTTGAACGCGGGCACGGGCCAGTCGCCGCCACCGAGCATCAGCAGTGCGCCGGAGGTCGGTTGGGAGCGCACCGCTTTCAGATCGCCCGCCTTGTAGTAGTCGAACGTCGTGGTTTTCGGCGCGGCCTGCGCGACGCTCACGACGATGAGAAGGAATGCGAGGAAACCCGAGCGTTTCGACATGGACGCACCGCGGAGTGGTCTGCGAGGCGCACAGCTTTGCACAAATCCGCGCGCCGATGCGTGCGGGACCCGCGTACGCGATTGTCGGTGCCGGGATGTCCCCACTAGAATCGATCGCAATTCATTGCGGACGACGAGCGGGTGGCGCATGACTTTTCTCGGGCTCCTGACCTTCAGCGCGGTCTACGCGCTCGCCGTCGCGACGCCGGGTCCCGGCATCGCGGCGATCATCGCGCGCTCGCTCGCGCATGGATTGCGCGGCGCACCCGCATTCATCCTCGGTTTCCTCGTCGGCGACATGCTGTGGTTCGCGATCGCCGCCACCGGTCTCGCGGCCCTCGCGAAGACCGCGGCCACGCTGTTCATCGCCATCAAGTGGGCCGGCGTGGCCTATCTGCTGTTCCTCGCCTGGCGGCTGTGGACCGCGCCGGCGGAACGCGTCGCGGTGCGGAACGACGAGCGCGGCCAGCATGGCTGGAAGGCCTTCCTCTCGAGCTTCATGCTGACGCTCGGCAACCCCAAGGCCATCCTGTTCTTCCTCGCGCTGCTGCCGACCGTCATCGATCTCACGACGCTCGACGCCACGCGGTTCGTCGAGATCTCGATCGCGATGTGCATCGTGCTGCCGGCCGTGCTCGGCGCCTACGCGCTGCTCGCCGCGAAGGCGCGCACGCTGTTCACGACGCCCAGGTCGGTGAAGCGGCTCAACCGCGGCGCCGGCGCCGCGATGGCGGGCGCCGCCGTCGTCATCGCGACGCGGTAGCCGTGCGCCCGACTGACTACTCGATCTCGAGCGAGTCGACGCTGCGCCAGCCACGCGGCAGTACGGAGCCGCGCTGCGCGCGCTCGCCGCGATAGTCCTTGAGGTCCTTCCACGCGATCGTCATCTTGCGATCGCCCGAGCGCACCACGAGCGAACGGTCTTTCGGCACGACCGCCATGCCCGTGAGGAAATCCTCGCGCGTCGCGAACTTCTTCGACGGGATGTCGAAGAGTTTGTTGCCCTTGCCGCGCGGCAGCTCGGGCACGTCTTTCACCGGGAATACGAGGAGCTTGCCGCCCTCGGACGTGACCGCCACCAGCGCGTCTTCGCCGGTAACGGGCGCCGGCGGCAACACGAGCGCACCGTCGGGTAGATTGAGCAGCGTCTTGCCAGCCTTCTTGCTCGCGTACGCTTCCTTGAGCCGCACCGTGAAGCCATAACCCGCATCGCTCGCGACGAGCCATAGATCGTCGGGCTCGCCGATCATCACGCCGCGCCACTTCGCGCCATCGGGCGGATCGACGCGAGACGACAGCGGTTCTCCGAGTCCGCGCGCCGAAGGCAGCGAATGCGCGACGAGGCTGTAGGCGCGGCCCGTCGAGTCGAGGAAGACCGCCTGCTGCACGCTGCGGCCCTTCGCGGCGTGCTGGTACTCGTCGCCCGCCTTGTATTGCAGCGTGCGCGCGTCGATCTCGTGGCCCTTCGCGGACCGCACGAACCCGCCCTTCGAAAGGACAATAGTCGCCGGCTCGTTCGCGACGAGCTCCGACTCGTCGATGGCCACGGCGGCCTCGCGCTCGACGATCTTCGTACGCCGGTCGTCGCCATACTTCGCGGCGTCCGCCTCGATCTCGGACGCGATGAGCTTCTTGAGCTTTGCCTTGGACTTGAGCGTCGACTCGAGCTCTTCTTTCTCCTCGGCGAGCTTCTTCTGCTCGTCGCGGATCTTCATCTCCTCGAGCTTCGCGAGATGTCGCAGCTTCGTCTCGAGGATCGCCTCTGCCTGGATGTCCGAGAGCTTGAAGCGCTTCATGAGCACGGGCTTCGGCTCGTCCTCGCGGCGGATGATGCGGATGACCTCGTCGAGGTTCAGGTACGCGGCCAGGAGGCCATCGAGGATGTGCAGCCGCTTGTCGACCTTGTCGAGGCGGAACTGCAGCCGGCGCGTGACCGTCTGCGTGCGGAACGTGAGCCACTCGTTGAGGATGTCGCGCAGCCCCATCACGCGCGGCTTGCCCTCGAGCGTGATCACGTTGAGGTTCACGCGGTAGTTGCGCTCGAGGTCGGTCGTGGCGAACAGGTGCGCCATGAGCTGCTGCACGTCGGCGCGCTTCCTGGGCTCGATGACGAGGCGGATCCGCTCTTCGTGGTCCGATTCGTCGCGGATGTCCTCGACCATCGGGAGCTTCTTCTCGCGCATCTGCGCGGCGATCTGCTCGATGACCTTGTTGCCCGACACCTGGTACGGCAGCTCGGTGATGACGATCACATCGTCTTCTTCCTTGAACACCGCGCGCGCCTTGAACGTGCCATTGCCCGTGTTGTAGATGGCCAGCAGATCGGACTTCGGCGTGATGATCTCGCCGCCCGTCGGCAGGTCGGGGCCTTTCACGTATTTCATGAGCGTGCGCGTCTGCGCATCGGGCTCGTCGAGTAGGTGAATGCACGCCTGCGCAATTTCGCGCAGATTGTGCGGCGGGATGTCGGTGGACATGCCGACGGCGATGCCCTGCGTGCCGTTGAGCAACACGTTGGGCAGGCGCGCCGGCAGGAAGGCCGGCTCTTCGAGCGTGCCGTCGAAGTTCGGCTGCCAGTCGACCGTGCCGTCCGACAACTCGGAGAGCAGCACTTCCGCATACCGCGTGAGCTTGCTCTCGGTGTAGCGCATCGCCGCGAACGATTTCGGATCGTCGATGCTGCCCCAGTTGCCCTGTCCGTCGACGATCGGATAGCGATACGAGAAATCCTGGGCCATGAGGACCATGGCTTCGTAGCACGCGCTGTCGCCGTGCGGATGGAACTTGCCGATGACGTCGCCGACGGTGCGCGCCGATTTCTTGTGCTTCTGCCCGGCCGAGAGTCCGAGCTCGCTCATCGCGTAGATGATGCGGCGTTGCACGGGCTTGAGCCCGTCCGACAGCGACGGCAGCGCGCGATCGAGGATCACGTACATCGAATAGTCGAGGTACGCCTTTTCGGTGAAGGTGCGGAGCGGTTGCTTCTCGACGCCTTCAAAATTCATTTCATCTTGCACGGTCTAACAACTCCCGCTCAGGGAACGACTTCCGCCAGGTTGCCCTTTTCTTCCAGCCAGTCCTTGCGGTCGGACGCGCGCTTCTTCGCGAGCAGCATGTCCATGAGCTGGTCGCTGTCGTCCTTGGCCGAGATCGTGAGCTGCACGAGCCGGCGCGTGCGCGGATCCATCGTGGTCTCGCGCAGCTGCGACGGGTTCATCTCGCCCAGGCCCTTGAAGCGCGTGACGACGGGCCTGGCCTTCGTCTCCTTGCCGGATTCGATCTTCTTGAGCAGCTGGTCGCGCTCGGCCTCGTCGAGCGCGTAGTACACGTTCTTGCCCGCGTCGATGCGATACAGCGGCGGCATCGCGACGTAGACGTGGCCGTTCGAGACGAGCGGCCGGAAGTGCCGCAGGAACAGCGCGCACAGCAGCGTCGCGATGTGCTGTCCGTCGGAGTCGGCGTCCGCGAGGATGCAGATCTTGCCGTAGCGCAGTCCCGACAGATCGGTGGTGCCGGGATCGATGCCGATGGCGACCGAGATGTCGTGCACTTCCTGCGACGCGGCGATCTCGCCGACCGACACTTCCCAGGTGTTCAGGATCTTGCCGCGCAACGGCATGATGGCCTGCGTCTCGCGATCGCGCGCCTGCTTCGCGGAGCCGCCGGCGGAATCACCTTCGACGAGGAACAGCTCGGAGTGCTTGGGATCGCCACCCGTGCAGTCCGCGAGCTTGCCCGGCAGCGCCGGACCCGCGGTGACGCGCTTGCGCTTCACCTGCGTCGCGGCCTTGGTGCGCTCCTGTGCGTTCTCGATCGCGAACTGCGCGATGCGCTCGCCAGCGTCGGGATGCTGGTTGAGCCACAGCGACAGCGAGTCGTGCACGAAGCTCTCGACGAGCGAGGCCGCGTCGCGCGTGGCGAGGCGCTCCTTCATCTGGCCGGCGAACTGCGGCTCCTGAATCTTGATGGAGAGCACGAAGCACGCCTTGAGGAAGACGTCCTCGGCCGTGAGCTTCAGCCCGCGCGGCACGAGATTGCGGAATTCGCAGAACTCGCGCACGGCCCCGGCGACACCGGCACGCAATCCGTTGGTGTGCGTACCGCCTTCCGCGGTCGGAATGAGATTGACGTAGCTCTCGCCGATCGCGCGCTCCGCGTTCGGCGTCCACACGAGCGCGTACTCGACGGCGTTGACGCGCTCGTTGTCGTTCTTCGCGAAGATGGGCTCGGCGGGCAGCTTGTCTTCCTTGCCGATCTCTTCCTTGAGATAGCCCGCGAGGTCGCCCGTGAAGAACCACTCGTCCTTCTCTCTCGTCGCCTCGTTCTCGAACGTGATCTTGAGGCCTGGACACAACACGGCCTTCGCCTTGAGGTTGTGCTTGAGTTGCGGAACGGAGAACTTGTCGGAGTCGAAGAACTTTGGATCGGGCCAGAAGCGCACCGTGGTGCCCGTGTTGCGCTGGCCGACCGTGCCGACCACCTCGAGCTTCGAGGACACTTTGCCGTCCTTGAAGCTGATGTTGTATTCCTTGCCATTGCGCTTGATCCAGGTCTCGAGCTGCTTCGACAGCGCATTCACGACCGAGACGCCGACGCCATGGAGGCCGCCGGAAACTTCGTAATTCTTGTCGTTGAATTTGCCGCCCGCGTGGAGGCGAGTGAGGATCAGCTCGACGCCCGACACCTTCTCTTTGGGGTGGATGTCGACCGGCATGCCGCGGCCGTCGTCGGCAACGGACAACGAGTTGTCCTTGTGCAGCGTGACGTTGATCTCTTTCGCGTGACCCGCGAGCGCCTCGTCGACGGAGTTGTCGATGACCTCGTGCGCGAGGTGGTTGGGCCGGGAGGTGTCGGTATACATGCCCGGGCGCCGGCGCACGGGCTCCAGCCCCGAGAGGACTTCGATATCGGATGCGTTATAGGACATTCGCGCCCTGTTGAAGGATGGGACGCGCGATCTCGAGGACCACGCGGCGCGAAAGTCTACCAGCGAATTTTGCGGGCGCGACCCGCAAATCCGTGTGAATTCAGTCGAAGCCCGCGCGGATGCGGCGCCCGATCGACGTGCGTCCGAGCCCGAACACGAGCGCGCCCGCGCCGAGCACGTAGCCGAGCTGCGTCATCCACCCGAGCATCGTGGTCGCAGAAATCTCCGGAAGCGTCGGCAGCGACACTCCCATGTCTATGGATACGCCGGCGCTGCCGAGCTCGCGCGCGGCGAAATACCCGGCGATCGCGAGCGCCACGGTGACGCCGATCGCGTTGCTCGCGGCGAGCCAGCGCGACGCGGTGAGTGCGCGCGGCGACAGCGTCGTCTGCCCTGCGCCAGCGAGCGCGTCTTCCTTCGCGATGCGCGCCCAGACTGCTTCGTTGAAATCGCGGCCGAGTTGCGGCGCTGCGATCTGCTTCCCGAGGGAACGCTCGAGATTCGCTTCGATGTCCTGATTGCGGTTCATGCTTCAGCCTCCGAGGCTCCGGCGAGCGCCGCGAGTTTCTTGCGCCCCCGATGCAACAACGCCTTCACTGTACCCGTCGGCATCGCGAGAAGCTCGCCGACTTCCTCACAGCTGCGGTCTTCGAGATAAAAAAGGACCACGACGCGCCGGTAGGGTTCCGGCAGCCGATCGAGGAGCTTCGCGACGTCGTATTCGGCCGCCGCCTGCCTCGTCGAGTCCGCGCCCGCCGCTTCGCGCCCGAATGCGAGCGGATCGTCGTCGTCCGCGGGCTCGACGAAATCCTCGAGCGGCACGATGCGCTTCTCGCGCGAGATCGCCGTGAGACACGTATTGCGCGCGATCGTGTAGAGCCAGGTCGACAGCGCCGCACGGCTGTCGAACTTGGGCAGGGCCTGCCAGACCTTCACGAAAATCGTCTGCGAGAGATCCTCGGCCAGGGCCGGGTTCTTCACGATGGAAACCGCGAGATGCAGGACCTTCTGCCGGTAGCGGTCCATGAGGCCTTCGAGCACGGCACGGCGGTCGCCGCGACCGAGCGCCGCGACGAGGTCCGCATCCCGTTCGGCCGCGGCCGAGGGCCGCGCGTCCGGCTTCATTTTTACGGCCGCCTGCACATCATTGATACTGCGCAGCCGTATAGCGGGTTGCGTCCCGGCGCTGCAACCGGCGGCCGGGGTGCCGGGTATCAAAGGCGTTCGCAACGCTCATTCGGAGTCATCGATCATGGAACCGGCACTTCTCGGCATCTCGATCCCCATCGTCGCCATCATTTGCGGCGTCGGTATCGGGTCGCTCTCCATCTGGTCCGAGCACAAGCGCAAGGCGCAGCTGCTCGATCAACTGCATCGCGAGCGCATGCTGGCCCTCGAGAAGGGGGTCGAACCGCCTGCCATCGCCCCAGGGCTCGTCGGCGATCTCACGGCAAAGTCGAAACCCGTACCGCGCTTCCTGTGGCCACGCGCCATGCGCAACGGCATCGCGATGCTGTTCAGCGGCGTGGTGCTCTACTTCGGGGTGGACCGCGCGGGCGGTGACGAAGGCGCGATCTTCATGCTCGTGCTCGCCGGACTCGGCGTCGCAAACCTCATCTATGCCGCCGTCGTCTGGAAACAGGAGAAGGACGAGCCGCCGCCGAAGCAGCCCTGATCAGTCGAGATCGGCGGCGAGCGCGGCGCGCACGCTGTCCGGCAGCGGCCCGGTGGTATGGCGGTAGTGAGGATGGTCGACGCCGCACGCGAGCGCGGCACCGCTCTTGAGCCGCGCGACGGCCGCCTCCCCGAGCTCGAAGCGCAGGAAATGGACTGCCGACGTCTTCGTCTCGTTCGCACGATCCAGGTCTTCATCGGCGATCGCCACGACGCGCGGCAGGTCGCCCACCTGGACCCAGCACGCATCCTCCACACCGCGCAGCCGCTCGAGCTCGACCCGGCGCATCTCGGGATCGGGGAATTCGATGAGCAGCGTGACTTTCCAGTTGCGGCCGTCCGGGATCAGCGGGTTGTAGGCGGCGAGCTCCTCGGCAATGCCTTCGGCTTCGAAGATGCGCTCGGTGCGCAGCATCTCCTGGACCTGGTACTGCACGGTCAGGCGATCCTCGAACAACCACATCGTGTGCGGACCCACGCTCACCTGCCGGTTCTTCTTGTGCGCCATGACGCGCGCGCGGAATTCCGTGCGTTCGCGCGAGTAGCGCTCGAGCGTGAACAGATCCGCGGGGGCGAGCTTGCGCACCGACGCGCTCACAACCCGTAGGCTTTGCGGACGAGCGTCATCGGATGCTCGGGTTCGCGCGCCGCAGCGCCGCCGGTAGTGAGGCCGCTCTCGATCTGGTGGCCCGCCATCGGGCAATCGGACGAGTAGTGATCGGCCTGCGCGGACTGGACGCGGCTCACCACCGGCTTGCCGATCTTCACGGAGGCCGCGCGGAATTCCTTCTTCACGGCGTACGTGCCGTTGTGGCCCGAGCAGCGCTCGATCACGTCGACCGTCGTGTCGGGCACGAGCTTGAGCACGTCGCGCGTCTTGAGGCCGATGTTCTGCACGCGCAGATGGCAGGGCACGTGATAGACCACCTTGCCAATCCGGTTCTTGAAGTCGGTCCGCAGCAGGCCCGCCTTGTGGCGGAGCATGAGGTACTCGAACGGATCGAAGATGCGCGCCTTGACGGCCCGCACGTCCGCATCCTCGGGGAACATGAGCGGCAGCTCCTGCTTGAACATCAGCACGCACGACGGGATCGGCGCGACGATGTCGAAGCCCTCGTCGACGAGCGCCTTGAGCTTCGGAATGTTGAAGTTCTTGTACTTCTCGACGGTCTCGAGGTCGCCGAGCTCGAGCTTCGGCATGCCGCAGCACTTCTCCCGGCCGACGACCCGCACCTCGATGCCGTTGTGCTCGAACACCGCCGTCAGATCCTCGGGCATGTGCGGCTCGTTGCGATCGCCGTAGCACGTGACGAACAGCGCGACGCGGCCGCGTGTCGCGTCGGTCGCCTGCACCTCGCGCGCCGGCTTCGCGAGCTTGCGGGCACGCGTCGAGCCCTTGCGCGAGTGGAACTTCGGGATCGGGGCCGTCGCATCGACTCCGAGCACGCCCTCGAGCACCTTGCGACCCAGCTGCGTCGCGTTCACGGCGTTCACGACCTCGGCCACGACCGGAATGCCGGCGATGCTGCCGAGCCCGCGCGTGTTCGAGAGTAGTTTGTCGCGGAACGAGTGATTGCCCGCGCGATGCTGGTGATGCTTCGCGCGCAGCATCAGGTGCGGGAAGTCGAGGTTCCAGGGATGCGGCGGCACGTACGGACACTTCGTCATGAAGCACATGTCGCAGAGATAACAGTGATCGACGACGTCCCAGTAGACCTTCTTGTCGACGCCATCGAGCTCGAGCGATTCGCTCGCGTCGATCGCGTCGAACAGCGTCGGGAAGGCGTTGCACAACGAGAAGCAGCGCCGGCAGCCGTGGCAGATGTCGAAGACGCGCTCGAGTTCCTTTTCGAGCGCGGCGGGATCGTTGAACTCGGCGCTCCGCCAATCGAGCGGATGCCGCGAGGGCGCCTGCAGGCTGCCCTCACGGATGCCGGTGTCCGAACCGCTCACCGGTCGCGCCCGATCAGAGCGCGTCGAGAGCCTTCTGGAAGCGATTGGCGTGCGAGCGCTCGGCCTTCGCGAGCGTCTCGAACCAGTCGGCGATCTCCGAGAAGCCTTCTTCGCGCGCCTGCTTCGCCATGCCGGGGTACATGTCGCTGTACTCGTGCGTTTCGCCCGCGATCGCGGCCTTGAGGTTGGCCTTCGTCTCGCCGATCGGCAGACCCGTCGCCGGATCGCCGACGGACTCCAGGTATTCGAGATGACCGTGCGCGTGTCCCGTCTCGCCTTCGGCGGTGGAGCGGAACACGGTCGATACGTCGTTGTAGCCTTCGACGTCGGCCTTGGCTGCGAAATACAAATAGCGACGATTCGCCTGCGACTCGCCCGCGAATGCGTCCTTCAAGTTCTTTTCGGTCTTGCTGCCTTTGAGGTTCACGACTCTCTCCTTATCTGACCCAGTGAGAATTGCTCTCAATTAGACTTGTTCTAAGAGGCGCGAACTCTACGGCCGCGCGCGCTCGGGCGTCAATCGGGAGCGGCCGCTGGTTTGATCTCGCAGGCGTCGCCGTTCAACATCCGCGCGTGAAAACGAAACCCCAACTTCCGGACTTCGAGAAATCGCTGGGCGAGCTCGAGGCGCTCGTCGCGAGACTCGAACAGGGCGACGTGCCGCTCGAAGATGCGCTCAAGACGTTCGAGCGTGGTGTCGCGCTCACGCGCCAATGCCAGACCGCGCTGCGCACCGCGCAACAGAAAGTCGAAGTGCTGCTCGCGCGCGACGGCGAGGAGAAGATCGAGTCGTTCGACGACGAGGACGACGATGACAATGACGATCGCTGAGGCCGCGCACGCGCCGCGCAGCTTCCTCACCGACCGCGTTCCGCTCTATCAGGCCCGCATCGAAGAGGTGCTCGCGCGCGAGCTGCGGATCGACGGCGGCGCGACGCAGCGTCTGCTCGAGGCGATGCGTTACAGCACACTCGCGGGCGGCAAGCGCGTACGGCCCGTGCTCGTGTACGCCACCGGCGAGGCGCTCGGTGCTGCGCTCGACACGCTCGACGCCGCGGCCGCCGCGGTCGAGCTGATCCATGTTTACAGCCTCGTGCACGACGATCTGCCCGCCATGGACAACGACGACCTGCGTCGCGGGCGGCCGACCTGTCATCGCGCGTTCGACGAGGCCACGGCAATCCTCACGGGAGACGCGCTGCAGGCGCGCGCGTTCGAGGTGCTCGCGCATGCGCCCGCCTCCATCGCCGCGAGCGCGCGTCTCGAGATGCTGCGCGTGCTTGCGGATGCGATCGGCACGCGCGGCATGGCGGGCGGCCAGGCCATCGACCTCGAAGCCGTCAAGCAGACGCTCGGCGAAGCTGCGCTCGAGCGGATGCACCGCCAGAAGACCGGCGCGCTCATCCAGGCGAGCGTGCTGCTCGGTGCGATTTCCGCGGGGATGGCGGGCGACGAGCGGCAGGCGCTCGCCGAGTTCGGCGCCGAAATCGGGCTCGCGTTCCAGATCCAGGACGACATCCTCGACGTGGAGGGCAGTACGAACCTGCTCGGCAAGCGCGCGGGCGCGGACGCCGACCGCGTGAAACCCACCTACCCCTCCGTTCTCGGCCTCGAAGCCGCGCGCAAACAGGCGCTGTTCCGGCGCGACCGCGCGATCGCCGCGCTTGCGCCGTTCGCGCCGCGATTCGCGAACCTCGCGGAATTCGCAAGCTTCCTCGTGTCCCGGGCCAACTGACGGTTCCTGTAAACTCCCGCGCAATGCCGCAAGCCCCGGAATCCTTTCCGCTTCTCCAAGCGATCAACCTGCCCGCCGAGCTGCGCGCGCAACCCGAGAGCCGGCTCGGCGAGGTGTGCGCGGAGCTGCGCAAGTACCTCATCCGCAGCGTCGCCACGCGCGGCGGCCACTTCGCCGCGGGACTGGGCACCGTCGAGCTGACGGTCGCGCTCCACTACATCTTCGAGACGCCGCGCGATCGACTCGTCTGGGACGTGGGTCACCAGGCGTATCCGCACAAGGTGCTCACGGGACGCCGCGAGCAACTCGACACGATCAAGCAGAAAGATGGACTCGCCCCGTTTCCCTCGCGCGCCGAGAGTGAGTACGACACGTTCGGCGTCGGCCACTCGAGCACGTCGATCAGCGCGGCGCTCGGCATGGCCGTCGCGGCCGAGCTCGCGCAGGACGACCGCAAGGTCGTCGCGATCATCGGCGACGGCGCGCTCACGGGCGGCATGGCCTGGGAAGCGCTGCTGAACGCCGGTTCGCGCAAGAACACCAACCTGCTCGTCGTGCTCAACGACAACGACATGTCGATCTCCGAGAACGTCGGCGCGCTGTCCAACTACTTCACGAAGGTGCTCTCGGGGCGCATGTATTCCACGCTGCGCGCCGGCGGCAAGAAGATCCTCAAGCAGATGCCCACGATGTGGGAGCTCGCGCGCCGCTCCGAGGAAATGATGAAGGGCATGGTCCTGCCCGGCACGATCTTCGAGGAGCTCGGTTTCAACTACGTCGGGCCGATGGACGGCCACGACGTGCGCGAGCTCGTCACTACGCTGCGCAACATGCGCCACCTCAAGGGTCCGCAGCTGTTGCACGTGGTCACGAAGAAGGGCAAGGGTTACGACCCGGCCGAGAAGGACCCGATCAAGTGGCATGGCCCGGGTCCGTTCGATCCGGCGAGCGGCACGATCTTCAAGGAAAAGGCACAGGGCCCGACTTATTCGCAGATCTTCGGCCAGTGGCTCTGCGACATGGCCGAGCGCGACGCGCGCATCGTCGGCATCACGCCCGCGATGCGCGAAGGCTCCGGGCTCGTCGAATATTCGAAGAAATTTCCCGCGCGCTATTTCGACGTCGCGATCGCCGAGCAGCACGCCGTGACGTTCGCAGCCGGGCTCGCCTGCGAGGGCGTGCGGCCCGTGGTCGCCATCTACTCCACCTTCCTGCAGCGCGCGTACGACCAGCTCATCCACGACGTCGCGTTGCAGAACCTGCCCGTGCTGTTCGCGCTCGATCGTGCCGGCCTCGTGGGCGGCGACGGCGCCACGCACCAGGGCTCGTACGACTACTCGTTCCTGCGCTGCATCCCGAACATGGTCGTCATGGCGCCCGCCGACGAGAACGAGTGCCGCCAGATGCTGTACACGGGCACGACGCTGCCCGGGCCGTCGGCCGTGCGCTATCCGCGCGGCACGGGACCCGGCGCCACGCTCGTCGAGGAGATGACGGCACTACCCGTCGGCAAGGCGCAGATCCGCCGGCGCGGCGACTCCGGCCTGCTCCTGCTCGCGTTCGGCGCGCTCGTGAAATCCGCCGAGCTCATCGGCGAGCGGCTCGACGCGACCGTCGTCAACATGCGCTTCATCAAACCACTCGACGACGAGCTCGTGCTGCGACTCGCGGGCTCGCACCGCGCGCTCGTGACGATCGAGGAGAATGCGATCGCCGGCGGTGCCGGCTCGGCCGTGCTCGAGCTGCTCGCGAACTGCGCGACGCCGCTGCCCGCGCTCACGCTCGGCATTCCCGACCGTTTCGTCGAGCACGGCTCGCGCGAGGATTGCCTCGCCGCGGCCGAGCTCGACCTCGCGAGCCTCGAAGCGGCCGTGCGCCGATTCTGGGAACTCCACGCACCCGGCATGCAGGCCGCGTCCGGTACATAAGCCGGCCAAACAACCCCCGGAACCGCCGATTCGCGCACTTACCCCGAACGAGGGGTTGATCCCCGCGCCAAAGCCCGCAGACTGTCACGCCATGAAAACCGCCGTCGCCCCGAAGGATCGCGTCGTCCCCGTCGAGGACGTGCAGAGCCGCGCCGACACGCGCCAGATCCCGATCAACCAGGTCGGCATCAAGGACATCCGTCATCCCGTGCGCGTGAAGGATCGTTCCGAGGGCGAACAGCACACGGTCGCGACGTTCAGCATGTACGTGAATCTGCCGCACAATTTCAAAGGCACGCACATGTCGCGCTTCGTCGAGATCCTGCATCGCGAACGCGAGATCTCCGTGGAGTCGTTCGGCGCGCTGCTCGCCGAGATGGCCGAGAAGCTCGAAGCCGACGCGGGCCGCATCGAGATGTCGTTTCCGTACTTCGTCATGAAGAAGGCGCCGATCTCCGGCGTCGAAAGCTACATGGACTATCACGCGAGCCTCATCGGCCGCCGCGTCAACGGCGCGACGGAGATGTGGGTCAAGGTCATCGTGCCGGTCACGAGCCTGTGTCCCTGCTCGAAGAAGATCTCCGACCGCGGCGCGCACAACCAGCGCTCGCACGTCACGATCTCCGCGAAGCTGCGCGAACACATGTGGATCGAGGAGCTCATCGAGATCGCCGAGAGCGAGGCGTCGTGCGAGCTCTACGGAATCCTCAAGCGGCCCGACGAGAAATTCGTCACCGAGCGCGCGTACGACAATCCGAAATTCGTCGAGGACATGGTGCGTGACGTCGCCGTGCGCCTCAACGACGAACCACGCATCGGCGCCTACGTCGTCGAATCGGAGAACTTCGAGTCCATCCACAACCACTCGGCCTACGCGCAGATCGAGCGCGACAAGGACGTCGCCGCGTCCTGATCCGGCTAGGCCGGGCTCGCGAGCAGCAGGTCTTCGTAGAACGCGCCGAAGTTGCGCGTCGGATGCCGGAGCTGGATTTCGAGCACCCACAGGTCCGATGACGGCGTGTAGTCGGCGGCCGCGAGGTTGCCCGAGTGATGCGCCTTGTGCGGGAAGTCGCCGAGCCGGTGGCCCGCGACTTTCAGATTGAATTCCCATCCCAGCGCCCGGCATTCGGCCTCCGCGTACGCATAGAGCGCCGCGCCGCTCGTGCCCTCCCGGCGCCATTTGTCCTGCACGCGGTCGAACAACGCACGCACGTCGCCCTTCGCGCGATGCATGTCGGCATCCGTGCCGAGCACGAACGTATCGCCGCCATCGCCTTCCCACTTCTCCCACACGGGACCGATGTCGATGAAGAAGATGTCGTTCGCCTGCAGCACGACGCCCGGCTTCGACGTGCCGTAATAGTCGAGCAGCGTGTTCTCGCCGAAGCGCACGTAAGTGCCGTGCCAGCCGCGCAGGAGTCCCCGATCCTTCAGGATGGACTTCGCGAGCGCGACGCCCTCTTCTTCCGTCATGCCGGGCCGCATCGCCGCGGCGATCGCCGCGACGGCGTCGAACGTGTGGCGGCGGGCGACGAGCATCTGCTCGCGGTCGTAGTGGGAGCCGACGCGCTCCGCGTCGATCTTCGTCGTGGCGTTCATGGCCGGCATGGTGGCCGAGCCTGCCGCGAACATCAAACGGAGGCCCAAGCCTCCACAATCAATCCGACGTGGACTCGTTGCCCTGGAGGCGCGAGACGAGCGCGCGCAGGAACACGCGATTGAAGCGCAGCTGACAGGCCGCCGAGACCTGCTCGAGCAGCGTCGAGCTCACGCGCAATACCGACACGGGCGTCTCGGCCTTGATCGTCGCGGTGCGGCGCGCGCCGCGCACGTAGCTCGTTTCGCCGAAGCAGTCGCCCGAATCCATGGCGCCGAGCGTCTTGCCGTGGCGTTGCACGGTGCAGCGGCCGTTCACGAGGATGTAGAAGCGATCGTCCATCTCGCCTTCCTTCACGATCTCCTCGCCCGCGGGATAGTCGGTCATGGTGCTGGCGCGCAGCACCTCCCAGATCTCCGCGTGCGAGAACTCGTGGAAGAAGCGCAGCCGGCGCAGCACGTCGAACTGCTCCTGCTGGTCGATGCGGGCGTTCTGCTCGCGCAGGCGCTGGTGCACGCGCGTGAGCTCGGCGGCGAAGTCGGCGCCCGACTTCTGGCGCTTGTCCGGCGTCTTCTGCATCGCCGTCGCGACGATCTCCTCGAGCTCCTCGGGCACGTCCTTGCGCTGCGTGTGGATCGGCGGCGGCGTGGCGTAGACGATCTGGTGCAGTAGCTTGACGAGGTTGCCCGCGCGGAACGGGCGGATGCCCGTGAGCAGCTCGTACATCACGGCGCCGAGCGAATATAGGTCCGAGTGGTGTGTGAGCTCGAGGCTCTGCACCTGCTCGGGCGACATGTACGACGGCGAGCCCGCGATGCCCTCGATGCGCGAGATCTCCGAGTCCGCGACGAGCGCGATGCCGAAGTCGATGATGCGCACGTCGGAATCCTGCGTGAGCATGATGTTCGACGGCTTGATGTCGCGGTGGATGACGCCGCGCGTATGAGCGTAGTGCAGCGCCTTCGCGCACTTGAACATGATCTCGACGAGGTCGTCGACGCGCAGCAGGTTGTCCGGACGACAGTACGCGGACAACGTGCGCGCGCCGTGCACGTGCTCGGTGACGATGTAGCAGCGGCCGTTCTCCTCCCCAGCGTCGTAGATCGGGAGGATGTGCGGATGCTGCAGCATGCCGACCATGTGCGCTTCCGACAGGAACATCTTGCGCGCGATCTTCGCGCGCTCGTCGGTCGGATCCTGGTCCATGTTGTAGACCTTGATCGCGACGTCACGACCGTAGAACGGGTCGTGCGAAAGATAGACCGTACCGGTGGAACCCCGGCCGACCTCATTGATGATTACATATTTACCGATGCGATCCGGAACGCGGTTTTCCAGGATCTTTGCTGCCTGAGCATCGGGGCCGGTCTTTGTGGCTTGCAGCGACATTTCTAGCGGCGTCGGCTTGCGCCGGCACGAGCGTCCCCGTACCGCACGCGGTCCCAAGAAAAGGTGTCGGCAGAATACGGCCGCCCCGCTCCGTGGGATGTGACCCGCCTCGCGGATCACCCGGCGGATCGCAACGGCTGGCCGCGCTCTCAACGCGCGAAATGATCGAAACCGGCCCCCGAGAACTGCATCACACCGCTGCGTGAGAAAACTCTGACGCCGGATCCCGACACGAGGCTGCCGATCCGCGTCACCGGCCCTAGTCCTCTGGAGACCGCATTGGTCAGCGCGCCCAGGCGCGCGAGCGGCACCGTGAACAGCAGCTCGTAGTCATCGCCGCCCGTGAGCGCGTATTCGCGCGCGGCCTCGCGGCCGACCGCGGCTAACAACGAATCGGAGATCGGCAGCGACGCGGCATCGAGCTCCGCACCGCAACCGCTCGCGGCGCACAATTTCTCGAGATCGCCGCCGAGACCGTCGGAGACGTCGATGCATGCGCTCGCGAGCCCGCGCAGCCCGGCGCCGACCTCGCAGCGCGGCGTCGGGAACAGGAACCGGTCGCGCAGGATCTGCGCGGACATCGGGTCGGAGACATGCAGGCGATTCTGCTCGAGCGCGAGACCGGCCGCCGCGTCGCCCGGCGACCCCGTGACGAAGACGGCATCGCCCGGCTGGCCGCCGCGGCGCTCGAGCGCGACGCCGATCGGCACGACGCCCGTGAGCGTCACCGTGATCGTGAGCGGACCGCGCGTCGTATCGCCGCCGACGAGCGCGACGCCGTGCCGGCGGCACAGGTCGCCCGCGGCGCGCGCGAACTCCGCGAGCCACGCTTCGTCGGGACGCGGCAGCGTGAGCGCGAGCACTCCCCACGCAGGCTCGGCGCCCATGGCGGCGATGTCGGAGAGATTGACCGCGAACGCGCGGTGACCGACGGATGCCGCCGCGCAACCGGGCGGGAAATGCACCCCTTCGACGAGCGTGTCCGTGACGATCACGAGCTCGCGCGAGGCCGGCGGCATGATGACCGCGCCGTCATCGCCGACGCCGATGCGCACGTCGGAGCGCTCGGCGCCGAGCCGCGCGAAGTATTTACCGATGAGCTCGAATTCGGACTGCAATTTTCAGGGGCTTTCGCCCCACTCCTCACGGCGTCGAAGCGACGCCGCCCATTGGGTCATTTAAGACTCAATGTTCGTGGGGTCGCAAGTCTCGAGCGGCAGCGTCGAGCACCGCGTTGACGAACTTGTGGCTGTCCGTCGCGCCGAAGCGCTTCGCGAGCCCCACCGCTTCGTTGATCACGACGCGATACGGAACGTCCGGAGCGCTCCGGAGTTCATGCGCGCCGACCCACAGCACCGCGCGCTCGACGGGATCGAGGTCCGTGGGCTTCCGATCCATCCACGCGGCCAGCACCGTATCGAGCGCGCCCGTGTCGGCGCACACGTCGGCGATGAGCTTGTTGAAGTAACCGCGATCGGCCTTGCGCATGTCCTCGTCGACCGCGAACTCGTTGACGACGTCCTGCCAGGGACTCGAATTGATCTGCCAGCGATAGAGCGCCTGCACCGCGAGCTTGCGCGCGACGGCGCGGCGCGCCGAAGCGGGATTGATACCGTTGCCCTTGCTCACTTGCGTGCGCCTTTCTTCGCGACGCGCGACCCCTGCTGCGAAACGCGCGCCGGCGGCGACAGCAGCTCGATCATCTCGAGAGCAGCTTCGAGCGATTCGCGCCCCTTGTTCATGCGCGCCGCATCGGCGCGCTCTTCGGCCTGCGCACGTGTCTCGGTGGTCAGCACGCCGAAGATCACGGGCACGCCGGTCGCGAGGCCCGCGTCCATGAGGCCGCGCGCACATTCGCCCGCGACGTAGTCGAAGTGCGGCGTGTCGCCGCGGATCACGCAGCCCAACGCGACGACGGCCTCGCACTCGCCGCTTGCAGCAAACATCTTGGCGGCCAGCGGCAGCTCGAACGCGCCGGGCGTGCGCTCGATGAGCAGGTGTCCCGGATCGCCACCGTGCGCGGCCCAGGCTGCCTGCGCGCCCGCGACCAGTTGATCGACGATCTCCGCGTTGAAACGCGCGGCGACGATGACGACGCGCCGCCTGGCGGCGTCGAACTTGCGTGGAGCTTCGAGGGAACCGGTCATGCGCGCGCGATCATACCGGTCATTCGGAGACGTAGCCCGTGATCTCGAGGCCGAAGGCCGCGATACCCTGCAATTGTTTGGGCGCCGACAGCACGCGCATGCGCGTCACGCCGAGATCCTTGAGGATCTGCGCGCCGATGCCATACGTGCGCAGCACCTGTGGCGGCGCCGCGCCGGCGGCCGCGGGGCGTTTCGTCGCGAGCGTACGCACGTTGTCGGCGAGCTCGCGCGGCGTCGAATCGTCGCGCAGCAGCACGACGACTCCCGTGCCGACTTCCGCGATGCGCCGCATCGCCTCGCGCAACGTCCAGGTACCGCCCGCGCCGCGCGCACCAACGATGTCGGCGAGCGTATCGACGAGGTGTACGCGCACGAGCGGGTCCTTCTCGTTCGCGAGCGAGCCGCGCACGAGTGCGAGGTGCACCTCGCGATGCACGTGGTCCTCGTAAGCCATGAGCGTGAACGCGCCGAACTCGGTGTCGATCGACTGCTCGGCGATGCGCTCCACCGAGCGCTCCTGGCGCAGTCGATAGCGGATCAGGTCGGCGATCGTGCCGATCCTGAGCCCGTGCATCTGCGCGAACGCCTCGAGGTCGGGACGGCGCGCCATCGTGCCGTCGTCGTTCATGATCTCGACGATGACCGCGGACGCATCGCAACCCGCGAGTCGCGCGAGATCGCAGCCGGCCTCGGTGTGGCCCGCGCGCGTGAGCACGCCGCCGGGCTGCGCCATCACGGGGAAAATGTGCCCGGGCTGTCGCAGGTCCTCGGGTCGCGCGTCGGGCTTCACCGCCGTCAGCACGGTATGCGCACGATCGTGTGCGGAGATGCCCGTCGTCACGCCCTCGGCCGCCTCGATCGACAGCGTGAAATTCGTGCGGTGGTCGCGATGCGTCTCGCTGACCATGAGCGGCAGGCGCAGCTGACGGCAACGCTCGGCCGTGAGCGTGAGACAGATGAGGCCGCGGCCGAACCGCGCCATGAAGTTGATGTCGGCGGCGGCGACCTTCTGCGCGGCCATGATGAGATCGCCTTCGTTCTCGCGATCCTCGTCGTCCATGATCACGACCATGCGGCCGGCGGCGATGTCCGCGAGGATGTCTTCGATGGGGCTCAGGGGTTTCATGCTTGTGACAGGCGTTCCACGTAGCGCGCGAGCACGTCGATCTCGAGGTTGAGCACCGAGCCGGCGCGCAATTCCCCGAGCGTCGTCACTTCGAGCGTGTGCGGGATCAGGTTGATGGAGAATTTCTCGCCGGCGACGTCGTTGACGGTGAGGCTCACGCCGTCGAGCGTCACCGAACCCTTGCGCGCAATGTAGCGTGCGAGCGCGGCGGGAGCCGCGAGCTCGACGCGCAGCGAACGGGCGTCGGACGAAGTCGCGAGCACCTGCGCGACACCGTCGACGTGGCCCGACACCCAGTGACCGCCGAGCGGATCGCCGACGCGCAGGCTGGGCTCGAGGTTCACGCGTTCCCCCGCGCGGCGACGGCCGAGCGTCGTGACGCGCAGCGTTTCGTTCGAGACGTCGGCAAAGAAAGTATCGCGACCCAGCCCGGTCACCGTGAGGCAGACCCCGTCGACGCAGACGCTCGCGCCGAGATCGAGCCGCTCACGCGCGATGTCGCCGTGCGCGATCTCGAAACGCAGGTCCTGCGAGCTCGCGGCGGTCCCCGGGTCCGCGGAAGCGCGCGGCGTGACGCCACGGATTTCACCCACGGTCTGCACGAGGCCCGTGAACATCAGGTCTTCCTCCGCACGGGCGCGAACCGCAGCCTCACGTCGGTGCCGACGATCGCGGTGTCGAGCAGCGTGAACTCGATGGCGTCGACGATCTTCGTGAGCCGCGGGAGTGCCGCGAGCGGCTGCGCATCGCGGCCCAGCAGTTTCGGCGCGACGTACAGGATCCACTCGTCGACCAGTCCCGCGGCGAGCAGCGCGCCCGCGAGCTTCGGACCCGACTCGACGAGCACGTCGTTGATCTCGAGCTCCGCGAGCCGCCGGAACACGGCCGGCAGGTCGAAGTGCGCGCGCGTCACTTTCGACCGCTCGAGTCGTGCCCGGCCGACGGCCGCCTCGACTCCTTTCTTCTTGGGCGGCGGACCCGAGATGACCAGCGCGTCGCCCGGCGCCTCGAGAATGCGCGCAGTCTTCTTCACGCGCCGCCGGCGGTCGAGGATGACGCGCAGCGGCTGGCGCTCGCTCTCGATGCGCACGTCGAGCCGCGGATCGTCCGCGAGCACGGTCGCGGCCGTCGTCAGGATGGCACCGCTTTGCGCACGCCAGTGCTGCACGTCGGCGCGCGCGGCTTCGCTCGTGATCCATTTGCTCGCGCCATTCGCGAGCGCCGTCCGCGCATCGAGGCTCGCGGCGGACTTGAGCCGCACGAACGGCCGGCCCTGGCGCATGCGCATGAGGAAGCCGGCATTCAGCGTCTCGGATTCGGCGGCCAGCAATCCCGACTGCACGATGAGCCCCGCGTCCTTGAGGCGTTTCGCTCCGCCGCCGTTCACTTTCGGGTTGGGATCGCCGATCGCGTAGACCACGCGTCGCACACCGGCGGCGAGCAGCACGTCGACGCAGGGCGGCGTGCGGCCGTGATGGCTGCAGGGCTCGAGCGTCACGTAGGCCGTCGCGCCGCGCGCGCGTTCGCCGGCTGCGCGGATCGCGATCGGCTCGGCGTGCGGCTCGCCCGCGCGCTCGTGCCAGCCTTCGCCCACGATCTCGTCATCGCGCGCGAGCACGGCGCCGACCCGCGGATTCGGCGCCGTGGAGTAGAGCCCGCGCGCCGCGAGCTCGAGCGCGCGGCGCATCGCGGCTTCATCGAATGCGCTGAACTTCACTTGCGGTCCTTCTTCTTCGACGTCTCGCCGGGGAGCAGCGACAGCTGGTCTTCGTTCGGCACGCGGCCGCGATGATGGCGCAGCCGGTCGATCTCCTCGCGAAATGCCTCGACGTCCTGGAAGTGACGGTACACCGACGCGTAGCGCACGTACGCCACTTCGTCGATCTTGTGCAGCTCTTCCATGACGATCTCGCCGATCTGCCGTGACGTCACCTCGCGCTCGCCGAGGCCGCGCAATTTGCGCGTGATGTGGCCCACCGCCTCCTCGATCGCCTCGAGGCTCACGGGCCGCTTCTCGAGCGCCTTGAGCAGTCCGGTGCGCAGCTTCGCTTCGTCGAACGGCACGCGCCGCTGGTCGCTCTTGATGACGAGCGGCATGACGAGCTCGGCCGTCTCGAAGGTCGTGAAGCGCTCGCCGCAGGCGAGACATTCACGGCGGCGGCGGATCTGCGCGCCTTCGGCGGCGAGTCGCGAGTCGTTTACCTTCGTCTCTTCGTGCGCGCAGAACGGACAGTGCATGGCATGAACGCGGCCCTAAGGATCAGGGACCGTAGACCGGATAGCGGCGGCAGAGCTCGGCGACCCGCGCGCGCGTCTGATCGATGGCGGCTTCGCTGCCGTTCGCATCGAGCACGTCGGCGATCCAGTCGGCGACCTGCTCGAACTCGCGCTCCTTGAAGCCACGCGTCGTGCCGGCCGGCGTGCCGATGCGGATGCCGCTCGTGACCATCGGCGGGCGCGGATCGTTGGGCACCGCGTTCTTGTTCACGGTGATGTGCGCCTTGCCGAGCGCAGCGTCCGCGTCCTTGCCCGTGATCTCCTTGTTGGAGAGATCGAGCAGGAAGAGATGGTTGTCGGTGCCGCCGCAGACGATCTTGTAGTTGCGCTGGATGAGCCGCGCGCACATCGCGCGCGCGTTCTTCACGACCTGCTTCTGGTATTCCTTGAACTCGGGCTGCAGCGCTTCGAGGAACGCCACGGCCTTCGCTGCGATGACGTGCATGAGCGGGCCGCCCTGCGTGCCGGGGAACACGAGCGAGTTGAACTTCTTCGTCAACGCGTCGTTGGCGCGCGCGAGGATCATGCCGCCGCGCGGACCGCGCAGCGTCTTGTGCGTCGTCGTGGTGACGACATCGGCGAACGGCACGGGGTTCGGATATTCACCCGCGGCGACGAGGCCCGCGACGTGCGCCATGTCGACCATGAGATACGCGCCGACCGAATCCGCGATCTCGCGGAAGCGTTTGAAGTCGAGCACGCGCGAGTAGGCCGAGAAGCCCGCGACGACCATCTTCGGTTTCTCGGCGAGCGCCTGCGCCGCGAGCGCGTCGTAGTCGATCTCGCCCGTGTCGGGTCGGATGCCGTACTGCACCGCGCGGAAGAGCTTGCCCGAGAAGTTCACCTTCGCGCCGTGCGTGAGGTGACCGCCATGATCGAGGCTCATGCCGAGGATCGTGTCGCCGGGGTTGATCAACGCGAGATAGGCCGCGGCATTCGCCTGCGAGCCCGAGTGCGGTTGCACGTTCGCGTAGTCCGCGCCGAAGAGTTTCTTCGCACGCTCGATCGCGAGCGTCTCGGCGACGTCGACGAACTCGCAGCCACCGTAGTAGCGCTTGCCGGGATAGCCTTCCGCGTACTTGTTCGTGAGCACCGAGCCCTGCGCCTCGAGCACGCGCGGGCTCGCATAGTTCTCGGACGCGATCAGCTCGATGTGGTCTTCCTGACGCTGGCGTTCGTTCTTGAGGGATTGTTCGAGCTCGGGGTCGAAGCCGCCGATGGTCATCGCGGTACGGAACATGGGGAGCCTCGCGGGTCGATTGCGGGGGCCGCGAATTGTAGGGGACTTTGCTGGAAATGGGGACATTCCTGACTTTCAGAAACTGGGGACAGGGGTGAATTTCCTGCTAATCCCGCTTCCCGGTTCGAAAGGTCTTTCGTCCCGCGGGTCGCGCGCGCTTCAAGAATGTCCGGACGGACATTCTTGGCGTTCGCTCGTCGCTCACTGCGCGCCTTCACATCTTCAAAAACGGCGAGTCGACAGGCACTACAGCGGCGCGCGGCCGTTCGCTCCTCGCCGCGCTC
>Ga0081455_10001788_pt1 | contig 25976 bp, 31 predicted proteins | sample TabmetS3T2R1_FD_70207 | JGI IMG/M metagenome (GOLD analysis project Ga0081455, IMG submission 70207) | Tabebuia heterophylla rhizosphere microbial communities from the University of Puerto Rico - S3T2R1 | ecosystem: Host-associated > Plants > Roots > Rhizosphere ...
GCGCTGCCGGGAGCGGGGCCGAGGGCTGCGGCGACATCGGGGGGCGGGGTGGCATCGGCGAGGGGCCGGGCAGCGAGCGGTCGGGCGACGGCGCGACCCGTCGCGGCTCGCCCCACGGGGCCGACGCGGAATCCTGCACGCGGGGCGTCGGGCCGGACGTGGTGGCGCTCACGAGCCGCCACCGGAAACGGGCGGCAACACCGCCACCTCGTCGTCGGCCGTGACCGGATCGTCCCCGTGCGCGGGTTCACCGTTCACCCAGATGCGGCAGCTGGGCAGCAGCGATGCGAACGCCTCTCCGTAGCGGGCCCGAGCGGCCGCCAGCACCTCGTCGACCGTCGCCCCGTCCACCACGTCGCGCGCGCTGCCGGCGGCTTCGCGAGCCTGCGCGAACAGGCGGAGGACGGCCATCGACGATCGCCTCACACGACCTCGGCCAAGCGGTCCGTCACGACGTCCGTCACGACGTTGGTCACGACCACAGCACCGTTGCCGGTGGGGTCGTCATCGGCCACCGTGGTGACGACGGACCCGTTCCACATCGCCATCGTGCACAGCCCGTGGGCAATGGTGCCAGGCAGGCCCACCGAGCGCGGTGGATGGGTCGTTACCGGCTTGTCGAGCGGCAGGGCCACGGCGCGTCCTTCCTCTCGGCTGGGCAGCGGCGCGCGTTCACTCCCCAGCAAACGCCGAACGAGCCTAGCTGCGCCCCGTGCCGATAGCGTCGCCGGGCGATGATCGCCGAGACCCGCGCCCTCCTGACCCGCCACGGGCAATCGGAGTGGAACGCCCTCGGCCGGTGGCAGGGCCAGGCCGATCCCCCTCTCAGCGACCTGGGGCGACGCCAGGCGCACGAGGCGGCCCGATCGCTCGGGGCGGTCGACGGGATCTGGGCATCCGACCTCCGGCGCGCGGCGGAGACCGCGGCCATCGTCGGCGACGACCTGGGCGTGGGGCCGGTGGTGCTCGACGCCGACCTGCGGGAGCGCGACGCCGGCGACTGGACCGGCCTCACCCGGGCCGAGATCGAGCGGCGGTATCCGGGGTTCCTCGCGGACGGCCGGCGCCCGGCGCGCTGGGAGTCGGACGAGGCGCTGCTGGAGCGGGCGCAGCGCACCCTGCGGCGCATCGCCGATGCGGCACCCGGAGGCGATGTGCTGGTGATCACCCACGCAGGCGTCGTGTTCGCCGTCGAACGCCATCTCGGGCTCGACAGGACCCGACTGGCCAACGTCGAGGGACGCTGGCTGACGCTCGGACTCGACGGGCTGAACGCCGGCGACCGCGTGCTGCTGGCCGAGCCCCAGGACGTGACCGTCCCGCGCCAGATGTGAGCGCCCCGGTCAGACCTCGGCGTCCCCCTGGTGGCCGATGCAGAACCGTGCCGCCGGCATGACCGCCAGCCGCTCGTCGGCGATGGTGGCGCCGCAGACGTCGCACGTGCCGTACGTCCCCGCATCGAGGCGCTGCAGCGCCCGGTCCACCGCCGCCAGCTCCGCCTGCACCTGCTCGAGGATCGAGAACTCCTTCTCGCGCTCGAACGCGTCGCTCGCCGAGTCGGCCGGGTGTTGGTAGACGCGCGAGCGGACGCCGGCGTCGTCCTCCGGCTCGTCGTGCAGATGGTCGTTCTCGAGCGATGTGCGCAGGCGCTCGAGCCGCTCGTGCTCGGAGCTGAGACGCTGCCGGGCGAGGTCGAGCTCCTGCTCGGGGCCCGGGGGGCGGTCGCTCATGGCCCAGAGCGTACGTCCCGCCTGCCAGGGCGTGGGAGGGGGACGTCCGTGGGGGTGGAGGGTCTCGAACCCTCGCGCATCCGCTTAAAAGGCGGCCGCTCTGCCAACTGAGCTACACCCCCGCACGTGGCCGATGGCCGCCGGCGAAGAGAGGTTCCATGCTACGGGGAGCGACACCCGCGGGGCGGCCGCGACGGGCCGCCCGCCGCGGCCCGAGCCTCACCCGCCGCCCTGGCGCTGGGCCTGGAGGGGCTGCCGGAGGAAGGGACCGGCGGCGAGCGCCACGTAGCCGAGCAGGCCGAGAATCGCGCCGAATGTGGGTGAGACGTCCACGCCCTCCTCGCCGCTGGCCAGCATCGCGAGCACGTGCCAGAGCGCGAAGACCCCGCACGTCACCGCGACGATGACGGGCAGTGCCGCGATGTCACGGAGCTGGGGTAGCGCCCGGGTGACGGCCAGGATCGCCAGGGCGGCCACGAGGATGGCCAGGAACCTGCCGAAGTCGGCGTAGGTCGCGAGGGCCGCGGGAGCGCCATCGCCGAAGTCGCCCGAGATGTCCCCCAGCGAGATCGACCGGCTCAGGCCGGGGAAGCTCAGCTCGACGAAGTTCAGTGCGAACAGCGAGAGCAGCAACAGGACCGCGCCGACTCCCGCGACGACGAGGCCGATCGTCGGCGTGAACGCATGCGACGAGCGGGACGGCGGATAGCCGTAGCCCTGCCGCCCGTACGCCTGTGCCGGCCCGTACCCCGGCTGTTGCCCGTACTGGCCGGCGCCGTACCCCGCCGGCCCGCGGCCCTGCTGGCCGGCCTGCCAGTCGGTACCGCCCGCCCAGCCCCCGCCCGCGTCGCCGGCCCAGCCGCCGCCATCCCGCTGACCCGTGGCCTGGTCATGCGGCCACTCGTTGCCATCACCCGGCCCGCCGGCGTGGTCCTGCCAGCTCCCCGTGCCCGGCTGGTCCCAACCCCCATCCCCACGCTGCTGGCCATAGCGCGGGTCCGGGCCGGGGCGTTGCTGGCCCCAGCCCTGCTCCTGCTCGCCCCGCTGCCCGTAGCGCGGGTCCGGGGCGGGGCGTTGCTGGCCCCAGCCCTGCTCCTGCTCGCCCCGCTGCCCGTAGCGGGGATCCGGCCCACGGGCCTGCTGGCCGTAGTCGGGCTCCGGCCCGCGGGCCTGCTGGCCGTAGCCGCGGTCCTGCCTGCGCGCCTCCTGGCCGTAGCCCTGCTGCTCGCCGGGTGCCTGGGCATGGCCGCGCTGCGCGCTCGTCCGCCTGCCGTACAGGTCCGCCGCACCCTGACCACCCCGGGCGCGCTCCTGGGCGGCGTCCGGGTGCGACGCCGGGCGGGCCTGACGCGTCGGAACGTCGGTGTCCCGATTGCCGTGGGCGTCGGCCACGTGCTCGGTCCAGCGGGTGCCGTCGTGATAGCGCTGGACGAAGCGGCCGGACGGGTCCGGATACCAGCCGGGACTGACCTGGGACATACGACGACTCCTCGAGATCGTGTGAACCGTCCGCGCCGCGCGGGCCGAAGCTAGCGCCGGGGCAATCGGCAAGCAGGCGCAGTGCGCCTAGATCCAGCTGACGTCCGCCGAGGCTACGTCGTCGACCACCTCGCCGCAGGTGGGGCAGTACCAGCGGGCCTCCAGGGCCGTGCCGCACGCGTCGTGGGTCGGCAGCCCCGCCTCGGCGCCGGCGTCGCGCACGGCCCGGTGGGAGGCCGCCCACTGGGCCAGCATCCGGAGCGCGCCGGCCAGGTCGCTGCCGGCTGCGGTCAGGCGATACGCGTGCCGAACCGGGCGCTGGGAGTAGGGCTCACCCACCACGAGGCCCTCCGACTCGAGGCGGGCGAGACGATTGGACAGGATGTTCGGCGCGATCCCGTCCAGGTCGGCGAGCAGGTCGCCGAAGCGACGGGGTCCCGACAGCAGCGCGGCGACGACCAGCAGCGACCAGCGGTCGCCGATGCGCTGCGCAGCCTCCGCCAGGGCGTCGGGGGCCGGCAACTCAGCGGCCGACGCCGTGGCGGCGACCGAGGTTTCCGGCGACTCGGGTGTTGCCATCCGGCCCGCGACGCTACAGTGCCAGCCAGTTACTTGCAGATTGCTAGTCACTAGTCTGATCACGGTTCACTGACCGGAGGAACGCCATGACCGCCATCGACGACCTGCAATCCGCCATCGGCCGCATCGCCGAGCGCGCCGCCCCTTCCGTCGTCCGCATCGGTCGGCACGGCGGGCGCGGCTGCGGCGTGGTCGTGGGCGACGGCCTGGTCCTGACCAACGCGCACAACCTCCGCGGCATGACGACCTTGGTCACGTTCGCCGACGGGCGGGCGGTCCAGAGCCGGGCGCAGGGCGTCGACGTCGATTCCGACCTGGTGGTCCTGTCCGTGGACACCGGCTCGGCCCCGGTCCTGGAGTGGGCCGAGGGCGATGTCGAGCTCGGCGCGCCCGTGTTCGCCGTGGCCAGCATCCCCGACGGCCACCGGGTCACGGTCGGGACGGTCTCGGCCACCGGCCGCTCGTTCCGGGGGCCCCGCGGCCGGCTGATCGCCGGCGGCATCGAGCACACCGCCCCGCTGGCCCGGGGCAGCTCGGGAGGCCCGATCGTGGATGCCGACGGCCGGCTGCTCGGCGTCACCACGCTGCGGCTCGGCGACGGCTTCTCGATCGCCCAGCCCGCGGGCGCGACGCTACGGGAGCGGGTCGACGCGCTCGCCGCCGGCCGGGAGCCCCGGCGCCGGCTGCTCGGCATCGGCGCCGCGCCCGGTCACGTCGCCCGGCGCATGCGCCAGGCGGTGGGCCTCCCGGAGCGCGACGGCGTGCTGGTCCGTGCGGTCGAGACCGACAGCCCGGCGGAACGAGCCGGGCTGCGCCAGGGCGACCTCATCACCACCGCCGGGGGCGCGGAGGTCGCTGACGTCGACGCGCTGGCCGCCGTGCTCGACGGCCTGGGTGAGGGCGAGACGCTGGCGCTGCACGTGGTACGGGGCACGGAGGAGATCGACGTCGTCGCCCGCTTCGACGACGCCGAGGACCAGCCGGGTGATGTGGGCGATGCCTGATACCGACCGCCGGCCGAGGTTCGATCCCGCGGAGCCTGCCGACGCCCACGACACCCAGGCGCTCGACGCGTACTCGCGCGCCGTGATCGCTGTCGCCGAACGGCTGCTGCCGTCGGTGGCCAGCCTGCGCCACGGACGGGGCAACGGCTCGGCGGTGATCCTGTCGGGTGACGGCCTCCTGCTCACGTCCGCCCACGTCGTCGCCAATGGGAGGATCGGCTCGGCTGTGTTCCAGGACGGGGCCGAGCTGCCCTACGAGTTGGTCGGTGCCGACCGCCTGTCCGACCTCGCCGTCGTTCGGGTCGCCGGCGGCGGCGACCTCCCACGTGCGGAGCTCGGCGACGCCGGGCGCCTGCGGGTTGGCCAGCTGGTCGTCGCCGTCGGCAGCCCCCTCGGCTACGCCGGGTCCGTGTCGGCCGGCGTGGTGTCGGCGCTCGGCCGGTCGTTGCCGGCGGTCGACGGGCGGCGGGCCCGCATCGTCGAGGGCGTCATCCAGACAGACGCCGCGTTGCACCCGGGGAACAGCGGCGGCGCGCTCGCCACCAGCGACGCCCGGGTCGTCGGCATCAACACGGCGGTCGTGGGTCCCGGCATCGGCCAGGGGCTGGGGATGGCGATCCCGCTCGACGCAACCACCAACGCCATCATCGGCGCACTGATCGCACACGGGCGGGTCCACCGTGCCGAGCTCGGGCTGACGGGCGGCAGCCGCGCCCTGCCGCCGCGGATCGCCGACCGTCTGGGCCGGCGCCGGGGCGTCGAGGTGACCGGCGTGGTGGAGGCCGGCCCGGCCGCTCGGGCCGGCGTGCGGCCCGAGGACATCGTTGTGGCACTCGGCGGCCATCCCATCGAGGCGATCAGCGACATGCAGCGCGTGCTCACCGGCGAGGTCGCCGGCCATAGGCTCGAGGCCGATGTCGTCCGCGGCGGCGAGCTCCTGAGCCTCTCCGTAGTCCCGCGCGCGCTGTGAGCCTGAGCGGCCAGGCACGTGCTGCGGGATTGCAATGGCCGGTGCCTCCGGGAGGCCCGGCTGTCGAGCTGTGGCCCAGCAACAAATTCCCACACGGGGGGTGCGCTTCGGGGCGCCCGATCCGCCGGGCCTCTGTGAGCCGGCCACGCGGCAGTCCGTAGGCTCCCGGGGGTGGCGCCGCGTCCCATGAAGGCCACGACCGGCCCGCTACCGGCCGGTACGGGCTGGGTCTACGAAGTCAAGTGGGACGGCATGCGGGTCATCGCCGAAGTGGCGGCCTCGGGCGTGCACGGCTGGAGCGCCAACGGCAACGACTGCACGCCCGCGTTCCCCGAGCTGGGTGCGCTGGTCGACGCCCTGGCCCCGGTGGAAGCGACCCTCGACGGCGAGGTGGTGGCGCTCGACGACGCCGGGCGGCCCAGCTTCGAGCGGCTCCAGCAGCGGATGCACGTGACCTCGGTGGCCGATGCCAGGCGCCGGGCCGAGGAGGTGCGGGTGGCCTACGTGGTGTTCGACCTGTTGCGCCTCAACGGCCACGACCTGACCGAACGGCCCTGGCGCGACCGGCGGCGCCTCCTGGACCAGCTCGCCGACGACCTGCCCCTCGGCACCGACGTCGCCCCGACCTACGACGACGGCCCGACGCTGCTGAGGGTCTGCGAGGAGCGGGGCCTCGAGGGCGTGGTCGCCAAGCGCGTCGACAGCCGCTACACGCCCGGCCAGCGGACCCGCGCGTGGATCAAGGTGAAGGTGCGCCGCCACGACGAGCTGGTGGTCGGTGGCTGGGCGCCGGGCGAGGGCAGTCGGGCCGGGCGGCTCGGTTCCCTGCTGATCGGCTACCACCCCGAGCCGGGCGACAAGACCCTGCGATACGCCGGCCGCGTCGGCTCGGGCTTCACGTCGGCAGAGCTAGACCGCATGGGCCGGGAACTGGCACCGCTCCACGACGACCGGTGTCCGTTCGTCCCCGGCCCGCCCGCCGCCCAGGCGCGAGGCGCCCACTGGGTCCGGCCCGAGGTGGTGGTGGAGGTCGCGTACGGCGACTGGACCGCCGACGGCCGCCTGCGCCACCCCGTCTACATGGGGCAACGCCGGGACGTCGACCCCGACACCGTGGTGCGACCGTAGGCTCGCACCTCGCGTGGAGCGCGAAAGCATCCGTCTCACCGTGCCCGCAACCTCCGCCGCGGTTCGCATCGCCCGGGCCGGGGCGGCGGCGATGGCCACGCGCGCCGGCTTCACCTACCGCGAGGCGGAGGAGCTGCGCCTGGCGGTCGGCGAGGCCGCGGCGCTGCTCGCGCCCGATCCCGACGGCGACGGCACGCTCGTGATCGCGTACGACGTGGAGGACGTGACGCTCAGCGTCGACCTCCAGCTGGGCGAGCAGGACGGGGCCGCGGTCGACATCCCGGAGGTCGCGGCCGCCGTGCTCGACGCCACCCTCGACACGTGGCGTCTCGGCGACGATGGGCGCCGCATGCTCCTCCTCAAGCGCGGCCACCCCGACGCCGACGAGGACTGAAACCGGCGTCCCGGCGGCGGCCACCGCCTCCCTCCCCGACGTATCAGCTGCCGGTGTGACCGAAGCCCCCGGTCCCCCGGGCCGAGGCCTCGAGTGCCTCGACGGGCGTGAACTCGGCGCGCTCGACCCGCTGCACGACGAGCTGGGCGATCCGGTCGCCGCGCCGGACCTCGTAGTCGGCGTCCGGATCGGTGTTCACCAGCAGCACGCGCAGCTCGTCGCGGTAGCCGCTGTCGATGAGGCCCGGGGTGTTGAGGCAGGTGACGCCGTGCCGCAGGGCCAGCCCGCTCCGGGGCTGGACGAACCCCGCGTACCCCGGGGGGATCGCCAGCGCGATGCCGGTCCCGACGAGCGCCCGGCCGCCACCGCGCCGCAGCGTCACCGACTCGCGGGCCACGAGGTCGGCGCCCGCGTCGCCGGCCCGGGCGTAGTCGGGCAGGGGAAGGTCGGCATCGAGGCGGACGACGGGGATGCGCAGCACCCCGTCATTGTCGCCGCGTGGCGGGCACGTGGGGGGATCCGCCGGGGGCCCCACTATGGTCCGGTCGTGCTCGTCTGGATGGATCTGGAGATGACGGGGCTTGACCCGACGCGCAACGTGATCGTCGAGATCGCCACCCTCGTGACCGACGATCAGCTCGAGGTCGTCGCCGAGGGCCCCGACCTGGTGGTCCACCAGCCCGACGAGGCGCTGGACGCCATGGAGGACGTGGTCCGCGAGATGCACACCCGCAGCGGGCTGCTGGCCGCGATCCGGGCCTCGACCGTGTCGCTGGACGACGCCGGTGCCGCCACACTCGACTTCATCAAGGCCCACGTGCCCGCGCCGCGGTCCGTACCGCTGTGCGGCAACTCCATCGGCACCGACCGCCGGTTCCTGGCCGCGCACCTCCCCGAGATCGAGAACTACCTGCACTACCGGTCCATCGACGTCTCCACACTCAAGGAGCTGGCGCTCCGCTGGGCTCCCGAGGTCCTGGAGGGCGCGCCGAAGAAGGAGTCGACGCACCGGGCGCTGGACGACATCCGCGAGAGCGTGAACGAGCTGCGCTGGTACCGCACCCACCTGTTCCGCGACTTCGGTGACCGGCGGGTGGCGTCCGCGGAGGCGCCGGCTTCTCCCCCGGCCACACCGGCATCTCCTCAGGGGTGAGTTGACCGCGCGGTCAAGTAAGCTTTGCGGCGTGCCGACGCCGCCACCCTCCCCCGCCTCGCCGGCGCCGCTCCCGGCGTCCACTCACGCCCGGCCGCTGCGGCAGGAGGCACAGCCGGCCGCCGCCGAGGTGACCGAGGTGGCGCCGGGCGTCCTGCGGATGCAGTTACCGATCTCGATGCCGGGCCTCGGCCACGTCAACTGCTACGCCCTGGAAGACGAGCGGGGCCTCACGGTCGTCGATCCCGGCATGCCCGGCCCCGCCACGTGGCGGGCGCTGACCGACCGGCTTCGCCAGGTCGGCGCGTCGCCCCGCAACGTCCACACCGTCGTCGTGACCCACAGCCACCCCGACCACTTCGGCGGGGTCGACAGGCTGCAGTCGGCCAGCGCTCCCGAGGTGGTGACCCATCGCAGCTTCCGCACCTGGCTCGACCTGGACGAGGAGCGAGATCCCGACGCTCTCGAGCCGGGCGGCGACGCCGAGCCGGCTCGGACCAGTCCCCTGCGCGGCAAGTTGCCCTGGCGGGACGCCGAGTTCTCGCCCGGCGGCCCCCGGATGCGGAACCCGGTGATCCGGCGGCTCGCTCGACGGTGGATGCGCTCGCCCAGGCCGACGCGCCGCCTCGACGACGCCGACGTCGTCCGCCTGGCCGGCCGCGAGTGGCTTGCCGTGCACACACCCGGCCACACGCTCGACCACCTGTGCCTGCTCGACCCGGCCGAGGGCGTGCTCCTGGCCGGTGACCACGTGCTGCCCACGATCACGCCGCACGTGTCGGGCCTGGCCGCCGGGGCCGACCCGTTGGCCAACTTCCTGGCCAGCCTCGACAAGGTCCGCGAGCTGGAGGGGGTGCGGCTGGTGCTGCCGGCCCACGGCGACCCCTTCACCGACCTCGCCGGCCGCGTCGACGCCATCCGGCGGCACCACCGCGATCGCCTCGAGGCCATCCATCGGGCCACGGCCGAGGCGGGGCAGGCCACGGTCGAGGCGGTGACGCAGCAGGTGTTCCACCCCCGTGCCTGGGGTCACATGGCCGAGAGCGAGACCTACGCGCACCTCGAGCACCTGCGGCACCAGGGACGGGTCGCGGTCGACGACCGTGGCCCAGACCTCGTCTACGAAGTCGCGAGCTGAACCGGAAGGCGCGGGCCCGAGCGGCCCGGTGCGAAGCGCAAGGAGCGGGACGCGCGTCCGGAACGCAGCATTTCTGCCGTTCGACACACGAATTGCGCCAGATCGCAATATTTCATTGACGAGCGACGGGCCCACGTGGTGGCCTTATGACTCCATGGCGCTGACCCGCCACTGACTCGACCACCACGACACGGAAGGACAGGCGAGGACCGATGTACGCCGGCACCACCCAAGAGAGCGGCCAGATGGCCGGTGCCGCGCGCCCGGTGGCCTGCGCCGTCCATCTCATTGCCGCCGTGAACGCCGGCGCGCCCGTCTACGGGCACACGTGGCTCCAGGCGTCGACCGTCAAGCCGATGTCCGCAGACTTCCCGGTGTTCACCAACGATCGAACAACCCGACGGCTCCCGGAGCGCTTCCCCTGACCAGGCGAAGCGCAAGAACCCTCCGAAGGCCGTCGGGATATCCCGGCGGCCTTCTTGTTTGTCCCAGCAGCTTCCACCAGCCCCGACCACCGACCAGCCATCAAGAGCCAACGACCAGCACAGACACCGAGCACACCGACATCAGACACAAAGGGAATGGGCCGATGATCGCCCCTCTGGCACCCGACGAGATAATCGACCTGACCGAGCGAAGTACCGACGAGGCCGAGCCCCAGACCCTCGCCAGCGAGGACACCTGGTGGGCGCACGCCCGCTGCAACGACGGCAGCGGACGGCTTGCCGGCATGTTCTTCAGCGAGGAGCTGCAGGACATCGCCCGGGCCAAGCACATCTGCGCCACGTGCCCGGCCCTGATCCCCTGCCTCGAGGGAGCGCTCGAGCGCCGCGAGCCCTGGGGCGTGTGGGGCGGTCAGCTGTTCCTCAACGGGAAGATCCTCGCCACCAAGCGGCGTCGGGGCCGGCCCCCGAAGCTGCCGCGGCCCGAGGACCAGCTTCCCGAGATCCCGATCCCCGAGCACCTGCAGGACGTGGCGATCGTTCGGATCGCCTAGAACCTGCTGAGCGGTGGGGGGCACCGCGCGGCGGCGGTGTCCCCCTGGCGGGCGATTCCCGGCGCCACCGGCCGCGGCGGTACCGTCGTAAGTCGTGGCTTCCCGCCGCATCCCCCTCGTCCCCCTGGTCGCCGCCACCGCATTCGCCCTGCTCGCGGCCGTTGCCGCCGCCATGCTCCTCGGGACCGACGACGAGTCGTCGGCCAACGGCGACGGCTCGGATTCGGGGCCCTACGAGCTCACGCCCGCGGGCGAGCTGCCGGCCTCCGCCGCCGACGTGACGCTGTCGCCCCTCGACGGTCGACCCGACCGCAAGCTCGGCGAGCTGCTGGGCTCGAAGCCGGTGGTCGTCAACTTCTACGCCAGCTGGTGCGGCCCATGCATCACCGAGATGCCGGCCTTCGAGCAGGTCCATCGGGAGGTCGGCGACAAGGTCACGATCATCGGCATCGCCTACCAGGACAGCGACGAGGACGCGCGGGCCACCGTGGACCGGACGGGCGTGACCTACCCGACGTTCGGTGAGAGCGGGCAGGACGCCGTGACCTACTTCGGCGGCATCAGCATGCCCACCTCCGTGTTCATCGACGCCGGCGGCAACGTCGTCGATGTCCGCAGCCGGGCCCTCGACGCGGACCAGCTGCGGTCGGCGCTCGAGGATCGGTTCGGGATCGCCGCGTGATGGGACGACCGAGGTGATCGCCGGCATCGGCCCCGACGCGGCCCCCCTCGCCTGGTACCTCGGACTCGGCATGGTGGCCATCGTGAACCCGTGCGGGTTCGCCATGTTGCCGGCGTACCTCGCCTACTTCCTGGGGGTCGACGGCGACGCCTCGTCCCGGGTCCCGTCGGGCGGGGACCGGGCCGCCGCGCAGGCGAGCTTCGGTGCGGCGCTGCGGGTGGCGGCGGCCGTCTCGGCCGGCTTCCTCGCCGTGTTCGCGCTCGCCGGGTTCGTCGTGGAGCTCACCTCGCTGCCGGTCTACGAGCACGTGCCCTGGATCTCGATCGCCATCGGCGCCGGCCTCTTTGCCTTGGGCGTGGCCATGCTGGCCGGGTTCGAGCTCAACGTGCGGCTGCCGCGCCTGGACCGGGGTGGCCGCGAGCGGACGGTCGGGTCGATGTTCGTGTTCGGCGTGTCGTACGCCATCGCCTCGATCGGCTGCACGCTGCCGTTGTTCCTCGCCGTGATGTCGGGGGTCTTCAACCGTGAGTCGGCGGCGGACGGCATCCTGACGTTCGGCATCTACGGCCTGGGTATGGCGCTGGTGTTGGCGGGCCTCACGGTGGCGATCGCCATGGCGCGCACGTCGATCGTGCGGTTCCTGCGCCGCCTGCTGCCCTACGTCGGCCGCATCTCCGGCGGCCTGGTCGCACTGGCCGGTGCCTACGTCGCCTACTACGGCTGGGAGGAGCTGCGCCAGGCTCGGTCTCCGGCCGGGGAGGTGCCGTCCTCCCCGATCATCGACACCGTGACCGGGTGGTCCTACGACGTGAGCGACTGGGTCGACCGCACCGGGTCCGTCAGGATCGCAGTGGGCATCGTCGTGGGCATGGCGGCGGTGGCGCTGGCCGTCTACGGCGGCCGGCGTCAGGGGGCGAGGCGTTCGATGCGCCAGCCGGACGACCGGGTGGTGTCCCGGCAGTAGGCGATCCGATCGTGCATCCGGCTCTCGCGGTGCTGCCAGAACTCGAACCGGTCGGGGGCCACGCAGAGGCCGCCCCAATGGGCGGGGCGCGGCACGGGCTCGCCCTCGTAGCGCCGCGCCAGCTCGTCGACGCGGCGCTCCAGCGTGGCGCGGTCGGGGATGACCCGGCTCTGGGGCGAGGCCGCGGCCGCGATCTGGCTGCCGCGGGGGCGCGTCACCCAGTACGCGTCCGACGCCTCGTCGTCGACCGGGGCCACCGAGCCCTCGACGATGACCTGGCGACCCACGGGGTGCCACGGGAACAGCAGCGCCGCCCTCGGGTTGGCGGCCAGCTCCCGGCCCTTGCGGCTCTCGCGGTTGGTGAAGAAGACGAAGCCCTCGGGCCCGAAGCGCCGTAGCAGCACCATCCGGGCCGCCGGCCGCCCGTCGGATGTGGCGGAGCTGACCACCATGGCGTCGGGCTCCCCGACGGCGGCGCCGCGCCAGGCGACGAACCAGCCGGCGAACTGGTCCATCGGGTCGGCGGCCACGTCGCCCTCCGACAGGCCGGCGTCGGCGTATTCCTGGCGGAGCTGAGCGGGATCCACGGTCCGGGGTCTAGCTCATGCCGGGGAGCCCGAGGTCATGGGTTCCGCCAGGCCGCGCCCCGAGGTCATGGGTTCCGGGTCGGGAACCCATGACCTCGCCCGACGCATGTCCGCAGGAACCTGTTGTCAGCTCACTCCGTGAAGCCGTTGTCGGAGAGCCATTGGGCCGCGACCTCGCTCTCGGCGAGGCCCTGCGCCTGCACCTGGGCGTTGAGCGCCGTCAGCCCCTCGGTGTCGAGGGCCGCGCTGACGTCGTCGAGCACGGCCGTGACCTCGGGGGTGGCCTTGTCGGCGTTGATCAGCGGGAGGACGGCCTCGTTGGGGACGATGTTCTTGTCGTCCTCCAGCGAGGTGAAGTCGTTCTCGGTGATCGCCGCGTCGGTGGAGAACAGGTTGCCGCAGTTGATGGCGTTGGCGTTGAGCGCGTCGACGATCGGGGGGCCGATCTCGAGCGGGACGAACTCGGCGAACTCGGCGCCATAGAACTGCTGGAGGCCGGGGATGCCGAACGGCGACCGCTCCGCGAACTCGGGCGGGCCGCCGAGCGTGATGTCGCCCGACGCCTCGGCCAGGCCGCTGAGATCGGAGAAGCCGTACTGGTCGATCGTCTCCTGGTTGCAGACGATGACGTCCTTGTCCTCGGCGGTCGACGGCGTCAGGACGGTCAGGTTGTCGGGCAGCGCGTCCTTGAGCGCCGCGACCTGCTCATCGACGTTCGTGGCGTCCGGCGTCGCGTTCGGGTCGTCCTGGCGCAGCACGAACGAGAGCAGGGAGTTCGTGTACTCCGGCAACAGGTCGATCTCGCCGTTCTCGATGGCCGCGAAGTAGACCTCGCGCGAACCGATGTTCGGCGTCACGTTCACGTCTGCGCCCTGGGCCTCCAGCGCGCCGGCGTAGATCTCGGCGAGCAGGACGCTCTCGGGGAAGTTGGCCGAGCCCACGTTCAGGCTCTGGCCCGCCAGGTCGCCGGCGGTGGAATCACCGCCGCCGGCGTCATCGCCGGTTGCGGAATCGTCGTCGTCGCCGCACGCCCCGGCGACCAGGGCGAGGACCGCGACGACGGCGGCCAGTAGGCGGATGCGCTTCATGTGCTGACTCCTCCAGCAGTGGGTGGGATGGGAACCGTGGTTGAGAGCAATCGCGCTCGGCGGCGGGGAAGCCCGGCGGGCCTCGCCGACCGCTGGGCGAGGACGAACAGGCCCTCGCCCACCAGGGCGAGCGCGGCGACGACGATCGAGCCTCCATAGACCCTGGCTTCGTCCCTGACGGCGAAGCCGTCGATGATGAAACGGCCCAGCCCGCCCAGGCCGGCAAAGGCCGCGATCGTGGCGGTCGCGATCACCTGGAGCAGCGCGGAGCGGATGCCGGCGAGGGTGAGCGGGGCGGCCAGCGGGACCTCCACCCGCGTGAGCACCTGCGTCGGGGTCATGCCCATGCCTTCCGCGGCGTCGCGTACCGCGGGATCGACGCCGCCGATCCCGGCGGCGGTGTTGGCGAGTATCGGCGGGATCGCCAGCACGGCGAGGACGATGATCACCGGGCCCACCTGGACTGGGTACCAGCGCCCCAGGAGGACGAGCAGGCCGAGCGTCGGGATTGCCCGCGCCGCCCCCGACAGGGCAACGCTGCCCTGCTCGAACCGTCCGGTGTGGCCGATCACCAACCCCAAGGGCAGGGCGACGAGGGCGGCGAGCCCGACCGCCAGCAATGAGTACTGGAGGTGCTCCACGATCCGCTGGAGGATCCCGGTGGGTCCCCACCAGTTCTCGGCGGTCGTGAGCCATCCGATGGTGTCGCTGAGGGTGCTCATCGGCGCCCCGCCCTGGCCGGGGTCCACGGCGTCAACACCCGCCGCGTGAGCACGAGCGCGATGTCGACGACCACCGCCAACAGCACCGAGGCCACGATGCCGGCGATGATCTCGCTCGTGCGGTTCCTGCGAAATCCCTCGAAGAACAGGAACCCGAGGCCACCCCGGCCCAGGACACCCCCGACGCTCACCAGGCTGATCGTCGAGACCGCCGCCACGCGGAACCCGGCCATGATGGCCGGGACGGCCAGCGGCAGCTCGATCGCCAGCAGCGAGCGCCGCGGCGTGTAGCCGACCCCGGCGGCGGCGTCCTTGACCGAGTCGGGGACCCCCCGCAGCCCCTCGACCAGGTTCCGGACCAGGATGGCCAGCGTGTAGATGGCAAGGGCGACGATGAGCGGCCTGTCGTTGAGCAGCCCGAGCCCGAAGCCGAGGCCGAGCAGCACGAGCAGCGACAGCGACGGGATCGTGTACAGCACGTTGGTCACGCCGAGGATCCCCGGGTAGGACCGGCGCCAGCGGTACCCGGCGAGCCCGAGCGGGAACGCCACCGCCGCGCCGAGCGCGAGGGCCAGCGCGGTGATGCGCAGATGGGCGACGGTGTAGTACCAGACGACGTCCCAGTTGCCGTCGATCCCGAACCCGCTCCAGCTGGGCGGCCGTGCGGCGAGGACGGGGATCATGCGACGATCCCCTCGGCCAGGTCGTCAACCGTGAGCATGCCCAGATAGCGGCCGTCGGCGTCGACCACCATGGCGACGCGCGTCTGGGACGAGACGATCCCGTCGAGCGCCGCCTTGAGGTTGGTGTCGGCGGTGACGACGGCGCGGAAGGGCTTGGGTGTGAGCTCGCCGACCGTGTCGGCGCCGTCGAGCTCCGCCGCGCCGATCCAGCCGCGCAGGCGATCGTCGCCGTCGCACACGGCCACCCAGTCGTAGCCCAGCGCTGCCATCGCATCGCGGGCGTCCGCGGCGGTGGTGGACTCGGCGACCACGGGCCCCTTGCTCAGCGAGGCGTCCTCGACGGTCATGAGCGACAGCCGCTTGATGCCCCGGTCGTCGCCGAGGAAGTCGGCCACGAAGTCGTTGCGCGGCGCCCGCAGCATCTCCGCCGGCGAGTCGAGCTGCTCGAGGATGCCGCCCACGTTGAGGATCGCGATGCGGTTCGCGAGCTTGATGGCCTCGTCGATGTCGTGGGTGACGAACACGATCGTCTTGTGGACCTCGCGCTGGAGCGTGAGGAGCTCGTCCTGCAGCTGCGCCCGCACGATGGGATCGACGGCCGAGTAGGGCTCGTCCATCAGCAGCACCGGGGGATCGGCGGCCAGCGCGCGGGCAACGCCCACCCGCTGCTGCTGCCCGCCCGAGAGCGCCGCGGGGTAGCGGCCGAGCAGCCCCCGGTCGAGCCGCAACAGGTCGGCCAGCTCGTCCACCCGGGCTGCGATGCGGCCACGGTCCCAGCCCAGGAGCTTGGGGACGGTGGCGATGTTGTCGCCCACCGTGCGGTGCGGGAACAGTCCGGCCTGCTGAATGACGTAGCCGATCCCGCGGCGCAACTCGTGGGTCGGCCGGGTGCGGATGTCGACCCCGTCGACCCATACGGTGCCGCTGGTGGGCTCGATGAGCCGGTTGATCATCTTGAGCGTCGTCGTCTTGCCACAGCCGGACGGCCCCACCAGCGCCACCAGCTCGCCGCGCGTGATCGTCAGATCGAGGCCGTCGACCGCGGGCCGGGACGCGCCGGGGTACGTCTTGGTCAGGCGCTCGAGCCGGATGGCGACGTCACCAGCCGGCGGGTCGGCGGTGGCTGCCGGAGGTGCGGTCACGGCACGGGTGGCCGGGTGGAGTGATGCGCTGTCGGGCGGATTACGGTTCCCTCCCCGCAGGTGCGGCCCCGGGAGAAGCCGTCGGGCCCATGTCGATAGGCGGACCCTGGGTCTTACTGGCCGTCACCCTATCGCCGGCGCCCACGAGGGACGCGCTTTACCCCTCAGCTGCCGGCGACGGGCTGGCGGGGGACGTCGGCCACCGGGGCCGGCACCGGACGCTCGGGCATCATGCCGCGCGTGACCCAGCCCCGGTTCTCGGCCCAGACCAGCATCGGCGGCAGGAACACGAGCGCCGACAGCAGCGCCACCGACACGTTCATGGCCACGATCAGGCCGAAGTCACGCAGCAGCGGCAGCGACGAGAAGGCGATGACCGCCACCCCGGCGATGGCGGTGAGGGCCGAGACGATGAATGCCCGGCCGGTGCGGCGGGCGGTGACGTTCATGGCCTCCCGCGGGCCGTAGCCCCGCTGCCGTTCCTCGATGAACCGCAGCAGGATCAGCGACGTGAACTCCGTACAGACCGCGACCACCAGCGGCCCGCCCACGGCGGTCATGGGGCTGAGATGGAGGTCGAAGATCCACGCGACCAGCGACGCCGCGCCCACCGCCGTGAGCACCGGCACCATCGACAGCAGCGCCCGGACGAAGCTGCGCAGCCGGAGCACCAGGTAGGCGAACACGAACAGGATGGCCAGGTACGTCAGCAGGATGCGGTTGGACTCGATGTTCTCGAGCAGGCCCACGCCCACCACCGCGAGGCCCGACGGCGTGGCGCTGATGCCCTCGGGGATGGCGTCGTCGTTGACGAGCGTGCCGGACTCGAGCTCATCCCGGATGGCGTCGACGTAGACGGCCCGGTGGTCGAGTGAGCCCGGGCCGGTGCGGAACACCAGGTTGAGGGCGCCCGCATCGGGATTGACGGTCGCTCGCTGGATGTCGGGCGGCGCGACGTTGTAGGCCGCCTCCACGTCGGCGCCCGTGGGTGGCAGCACCGTCGTGTCGGGCATCTCCAGCAGGAAGCTCACGGTGGTGACGATCGACGAGGCGGTGAGCAGGTCCTCGGGTCGGGCCGCCAGCTGCTCGTTGGCGAAATCGGTGACGAAGGCCGCGGTCTCGTCGCTGAAGATGTCGTCCGACTCGACGAAGATGCCCAGCTCGGCCGACGAACCGGTCTCGCGCTTGACCGTGTCGATGTCGCGGATCACCTGGCTGTCCTGGTTGACCCACTGTTCGGGATCGCTCTGGATGGTCAGGTCGTCCTCGACGAGGATCCCGCCGGCGAACACGGCGGCACTCGCCACCGCGATCGGGACCGCCAGGCGGGTCGGCAGGCTGCCGAGCCAGACGACGAGCCGCGCCAGGTTGCCGTGGCTGAAGTCCTTGCCCTTCGTGGGCGAGCGGTACTCGCGGATGCCGAGGGTGGCCAGCGGCACGACGATGCTGGCGACGCAGATGACGGCGATGCCCACCGCCAGGAGCAGGCCGAAGTCCCGGATCATGGGCACCCGGGCGAACCGCAGCGCCAGGAAGGCGAACACGGCGTCGAAGGTGACGACCAGCAGCGCGGGCCCGAGGTTCACCGATGCTTCCTGGATCGGGTGGGCCGCCCGGTCGATCACCACCTCTTCCTCGATGCGGGAGTGCATCTGGATCGCGTAGTCGATGCCCACGCCCAGCATGACCGGCAGCCCGGCGATGGTCACCACCGACAACGGGATCCCGAGGTAGCCGGCGAGGCCGAACGCCCAGACCAGGCCCACGAGGATCACCGCCAGCGGCAGCAGGCGCCAGCGGACCTTGAACAGCAGCCACAGGATCACCACCATGATCCCGATTGCGATGGCACCCAGGGTGAGCATGCCGCCGCGCAGGTAGTCGTTGAGGTCCTTGAGCAGGACCGAGGCGCCCGTCGAGGTGACGTCGGCCCGCTCGAACGGCTCGGCCAGGGTGATCTCCTGCACCCGCTCGCTCGCCGCGCCCTCCTCCTCGAGGGAGGCGTTCCCCACCAGGCGGGTGACCAGCTGGGCGTGGAACTCGTCGGGGAAGAACGGGCGCAGCGACTTGCGGATCTCGTCGCGGTTGTCGAACAGCAGGAAGCGGACCCACTCGGGGTTCTCGAACGTCCGCTGGTCCTCGGGCACCGCGCTGAGGCGTTGCAGCGTCGTGATCGCGTCGGCGGCCCGGATCTCTTGCGCTGCGGGGTCGGGCTCTCGCTCGCGGGCGGAGAGCAGCGCCTGGCCGGCAACGCTCTGCGTCGGGTCGCCGGTGTCGCTCACCGCCAGGTTCTGCGTGAACTGCAGGGCGGTGAGCGGCGTGACCACCGTCTCGACGCCGGCGGTGTCGTGGAGCTGCTCGTCGATCTGCTGGAGGTGCTGGATGTTGTCGGGGGTGAACAGGTCGACGACGTCGCGCCCGCCCTCCATGGTGAACAGGGTGAGCATGGCCTGTCCACCGAACAGGTCCTGGTAGGCGACGTTGTCCTTGTAGACCTGCTCGTCCTTGTTGAGGTACGAGTCCTGGCCCGTGGCGAAGTCGAGCTTGGTGGCGCCCAGGCCCAGCACCAGCGTGATCGCCAGGCCGATCGCGCCGACGATCCCGGCGTGCTTGCCGAAGTTGAGGCCCATCCAGGCCCAGACACGTCGCATCTCTTGAGCGGGTCTCCCTGGGGGAACAGCGGCCGGGGGACCCCAGGAGACTAGTGGTTACGCCTGCGTGAACGGCAGTCCCTCTGTGACCCCCGCTACCCGGGGCCGGGCCGCCCCGCTAGCGGCTCACGATGCGGTCGGCGCCGGCGACGTAGGGCCGCAGGGCCTCCGCGATCGCCACCGAGCCGTCGGGCTGGCGGTGGGTCTCCAGGTACGCAGCGACGGTGCGGGGCCAGCCCATCGCGGAGCCGTTGACCGTGTGGGCGATCTCGGTCCCCCTCCCGGACGCCCCGACGGGGCGGTACCTGATGTTGGCCCGGCGCGCCTGGTAGTCACCGAACCACGACACCGACGACACCTCGAGCCACTGGTCGACACCCGGCGCGTAGGCCTCGATGTCCCAGGTGCGGGCGGCGGAGTCGCTGAGCTCGGCGGTGCAGAGGTCCACCACCCGGTAGGGGAGCCCGAGGTCGCGCAGCAGGGCCTCGCCACGCGCCAGCACGTCCCGCTGGCAGGCGATGGCCTGCTCACGATCGGCCGCCACGGCCAGCAGCTCGACCTTGTCGAACTCGTGGACCCGCAGGAGGCCGCGCGTGTCCTTGCCGGCCGACCCCGCCTCGCGGCGGAAGCAGGACGTGTACGCCATGTACCGCAGCGGCAGGTCGGCGCCGTCGAGGATCTCGTCGCCGTGCAGCGACGTGAGCGGCACCTCGGCGGTGGGGATGGCCCACAGGTCGTCGCGCTCGATGTGGTAGGCCTCGTCGGCGAACTTCGGCAGGTGCCCGGTCGAGGTCATCGTCTGCGTACGCACCAGCGTGGGCGGGCGGACCTCCTCGTATGCGTCACCGTTGCGGTCGAGGCTTAGCTGCACCATGGCGCGCAGCAGCCGGGCACCCCAGCCCCGGTACATGTTGAACATCGAGCCCGAGATCCGCGTGGCCCGCTCGGTGTCGAGGATCCCGAGCTCGGCGCCGATCTCCCAGTGCGGGACCCGCTGGTGCTCGGCGTAGGCGGCCGGTTCGTAGCCCTCCGTGCGCAGGACGACGTTGTCCCGCTCGCCTGCGCCGTCGGGTGCGTCCTCGCTGGGGACGTTGGGAAGGCGGAGCAGCTTGGCGCGGATCCCGTCGGCCAGTTCGGCGGTCGCCTTGGCCAGCGCCTCCTCCTCGTCCCCGAGCGCGCGGCTCTCGGCCATGCGCAACTCGGCCTCGTCCGCCCGGCCCTCCCCCCGCAGGCGCCCGACCTGTTTCGACAGGGACTTGATGCGGTTGCGAACCTCGTCGCGGCTGGCAACGAGCCGGCGCAGCTCGGCGTCCTGCGCCACGACCTCGTCGACCGGTGCGGACGTGCCCGGGCCCCGGCGGTCGAGCGCGGCCTTGACCGCCTCGGGGTCGCTGCGGATCCGGCGTATGTCGAGCATGAGTGGGCAAGGGTAATGGTGCCCCGGCGGAACTCGTTCCCGAGAAACCACGCGCCTCATCTACGGTCGCTCCGTGGTCGACTCGCACGCGCTCGCGTCGTTCAGCGTGGCCGCCTTCATCCTGATCGTCGTGCCCGGCCCGAGCGTGCTGTTCGTGGTCAGCCGGGGCGTGGCGCTGGGCCGGCGGGCGGCGGTCGTCACGGCGATGGGCAACGCGGTCGGCATCTACCTGCAGGTCGTGGCGGTGGCGCTGGGCGTCGGTGCCGTCATCGAGCGGTCGGTGATGGTCCTGAGCGCGATCCGCCTGCTGGGCGCCGCCTACCTTGTCTACCTCGGTGTGCAGGCGGTTCGGCACCGGCGGGCGCTGGCGTCGGTCCTGGACGTGGGCGCCGCCGCCCCCGAGCGGCGCAGCCTGGCGCTCGAGGGCTTCCTGGTGGGCGTCAGCAACCCCAAGTGGATCGTGTTCTTCACCGCGATCCTTCCGCAGTTCATCGACCCCGGCGGCGCCCCGGTGCCGCTGCAGATGGTCGCACTCGGCGCCATCGCGGTGGCCATCGCGGTGGTGTCCGACAGCACCTGGGGGATGGCTGCCGGCACGGCCCGCAGCTGGCTGGCCCGCTCGCCGCGACGCCTCGAGGCCCTGGGAGGCGTGGGCGGCCTCACGATGATCGGCCTCGGCGTCCGCCTGGCCGCCACCGGCCGAAAGGATTGACACGGCGGCGGTAGCGTCCCAGCCGCAATGTCCGCCATCGAGGTCGAGGGACTGACGGTCGCCTACCGCGAGGTCGTCGCCGTCGACGACCTGTCCTTCCGGGCGGAGGCCGGCGAGGTCACCTGCGTCCTCGGCCCCAACGGTGCGGGCAAGACCTCGACCATCGAGTCGCTCGAGGGGATCCGGCGGCCGGCCCTCGGGCGCCTGTCGGTGATCGGGCTCGACCCCCGCCGCGACCACCGCTCGCTGGTGGAGCGCATCGGCGTCATGCTGCAGGAGGGCGGGGTGCATCCCGGCGTGCGCACGCTCGAGGCCGTCCGGCATGCGGCGGCGCTCTACGCCGAGTCGCTCGATCCCGGCGCGCTGCTGGAGCGGTTGGGGCTGGGTGGCCTCGAGCGCCGGACCTACCGGCAGCTCTCCGGGGGCGAGCAGCGCCGGCTGGCCCTCGCCCTCGCGTTGGTGGGCCGGCCCCAGGTGGCGTTCCTCGACGAGCCCACCACGGGCGTCGACCCTGCGGGGCGCCGCATCGTCCGCCAGGTGATCGCCGACCTGCGGTCCGAGGGCGTCACGGTCCTGCTGACCACCCACGACCTCGACGAGGCCGAGCGCGTGGCCGACCGCGTGGTCATCATCGACCGCGCCCGCCTGGTGGCCGAGGGCCCCCTGGAGGAGGTCATGCGGGGCCCGGCGGCCGGCGAGAGCGTGCGGTTCGCGGCGCCGCCCGGCATCGACACCGGGGCGCTCTCCGAGCGGCTCGAGGGGGCGGCCGTGGTCGAGACCGGGCCGGGCGAGTACGAGGTGGCGGCGGCGCCCACGCCGGCGACGGTGGCCGCCATCACCGCCTGGCTGGCCGAGCGCGACGTCCCGCTCGGCGACCTCCGGGCCGGCCGCCAGCGGCTGGAGGACGTTTTCCTGCGCCTGACCTCGGGGGCGCCCGACGCCGTGCCGTCCGAGGAGCCGGAGCCGGTCGCGCCGTCAGAGGAGCCGGAGCCGGTGGCGCCGTGCGAGGAGCGGGAGGCGGGGCAATGAGGGCCCTCCTGGCGCAGCTGCGCCTCGAGCTGGCGTTGACGTTCCGCAACGCCGAGTCGTTGCTGCTCACCCTCGGCATCCCGATCGTGATCCTGGTGTTCTTCTCGGTGGTCGACGTGCTGCCCATCGACGGCGACGACGTCGACTTCCTCGCCCCCGGCACGCTGGCCCTGGCGGTCCTCGCCACCGCGTTCGCGAACCTGGCCATCGCCACCGGATTCGACCGGTCCTACGGCGTGCTCAAGCGCCTCGGCACCACGCCGCTGGGCCGGCCGCGGCTGGTGGCGGCCAAGGCGCTGGCCATGCTCGTGGTCATCGTCGTGCAGGCCGCCATGCTGGCGGCGGCGGCCCTGGCCCTCGGCTGGCGGCCCGACGTCGATGCCCTGCCCCTCGTCGCCGCGCTGGTGCTGGCGGTGGCGGCGTTCACCGGCATGGCCCTGGTGCTCGCCGGTCGGGCGCGGGCGCTCGTGGCGCTGGCCGCCGCCAACGCGATCTTCGTCGTCCTGCTGCTCCTGTCCGGGATGGTGTTCCCGCTCGACGAGCTGCCGTCGACGCTGCGCGGCATCGCCCGGGCGCTGCCGTCGACGGCCCTCGCCGAGGCCGCCCGCGGCGCGCTCACCGAGGGGGTGGGGATCCCGGGGCGGGTATGGCCGGTGCTGGTCCTCTGGGCCGCGGGCGCCGTGGCCCTGGCGGTGACCCTGTTCCGCTGGGAGCCCTCCGAGTGACGCCGGGGCGCGGTGGTGCCGGGCCGTCGGCGCTGACACGCTGTCGGACATGAGCCGCTGGACCGCCGCCGACATCCCCGACCAGAGCGAGCAGACCGTCCTCGTGACCGGGGCCAACAGCGGGCTCGGCCTGCGGACCGCCGAGGCGCTCGCCGCCCGCGGCGCCCACGTGCTGCTGGGTTGCCGCGACCCGAGCCGCGGGGAGGCCGCCCGGTCGGCCGTGGCGGCGGCCGCAACCGGGCCGGCGCCGGAGCTGGTCCCGGTCGACCTCGCCGATCTCGCCTCGGTGCGGGACGCGGCCGATGCGGTCGCGGGATCCGTCGACCGGCTCGACGTGCTCGTCAACAACGCCGGCGTGATGGCGCTACCGCTGCGGCGGACGGCCGACGGCTTCGAGCTGCAGTTCGCCACCAATCACCTGGGCCACTACGCGCTGACGGGACTGCTCCTGCCGGTCCTGCTGCGCGCCGAGGGCGCGCGCGTCGTGACCGTGTCGTCCAACGTGCACCGCACGGGCCGGAACGACTGGTCCGATCCCAACTGGGAACGCCGCCGCTACCTCAAGTGGCCGGCCTACGGCCAGTCAAAGCTGGCCAACTTGTTGTTCACCCGCGAGCTCGCCCGCCGGGCCGACGAGGCCGATTCGTCCCTGATTGCCGTCGCCGCCCACCCCGGCAACTCGGCCACCCACCTGCTGGCGGCGAGCACGGACGCCTCGGGCAGGCGTCTGGTCGGCCAGATGATGAACTGGGGCAACCGGCTGATCGCCCAGCCGGACTCGGCCGGTGCCCTCCCCCAGCTGTACGCCGCCACCATGCCGGACGTGGTCCCCGGCGAGTACTTCGGTCCCGACCGGCTCTTCCAGATCCGCGGCAACCCCACTCGGGTCGGCTCGTCGGCGGCGGCGCGGGACGACGAGGCCGCCCGACGCCTCTGGCAGCTCTCGGAGGAGCTGACCGGCGTCAAGTATGCGTTCGGCTAGCCGCGGACCTGGGGTTCGGGCGGCGGCGGGTGCTCCTCGAACTCGCGCTCGACGTCGGCCCAGGTGAGGTCGTGGGCCGGCCCGGCCTGGTCGACCGCCCTGTCCGTGTCCGAGAACTTCGAGGCCCACTGGAAGAACCGGATCGTGATGATCAGCCAGAGGAAGCCGCCGCCCACCAGCTTCATGATGAGGCCGGCGGCTTGCTGGTCGGTGGTCACCGAGATTCCCCAGAGCCGTTGGGGGATGTCGTAGACCGAGTACACCGACCCCTCGGCGAAGATGAGCCACGCTGATGGGACGGTGGGCACGATCGAGATCACGAACAGGTACAGCATCTGCGCCGGGTAGGAGATGCGCAGCTCCGGCAGCGGTCCGCACACCGGCACCCATAGAAGGAACGCCGCCGACACCAGCGCGGTGTGCACCAGGTAGTGAACGAGGGCGTTCTCGACCGAGGTGTCGACGATACCCGGCCAGTGGGTGAGGAGTTGGAGGGCACTGAACGCCAGCGCCGCCGGCACCGGCCGGGCGATCGTGTCGAACGCACGCTTGACTCGGCCGTGACCCAGCACGAGCCTGGCCAGCCACTCGGGCGTGGCCAGGAGGAACGCCGGCGGCACCGCGAACGTCAGCAGCATGTGCTGAGTCATGTGCACGGAGAACAGGTATTCCTCGGCGATGTCGTGCATCGGCCAGTCCGAGGCGAACCACAGCAGCGCCACGCCCAGCACCAGCCAGGCGAGTTGGCTCCGGCTGATGACCGGCGTGCCCGGCGGAACCACCTTGGGCCCCACGACCCGCAGGGCGTAGATCGCCAGCACGACGACGCTCCCCACCAGCACCCAGACCTCCGGGTGTGGCTGCCACCGCCAGAAGTCGGTCCCCCCGGCAGCGGCGGCGAGGGTCATATCAAGGACCAGCCGTCGGTCCAGAACTGCATGGCGGTCAGCGCGACCAGGTAGACGACGACCGCCAGCATCAGGCCGAACACGAAGACCCGGCGGAACAAGGGGTTGTCGTAGCGCAGGTGCATGAAGTAGGCGACGACGACGCCGAACTTGATGATCATCAGCGGGAACAGGACCGCCACGAGCGCGCCCGTGCTGGCGTTCTCCCAGTAGTACGTCGAGACCTCGAGCGCGGTGAGGGCGCCGAGGAGGAGGGCGACCTTGATGTAGGTCCAGTCGCTGGGGTGCGTCTTCTGGTGCGCCTCGTGATGGGGCTCGAGCGAGGCTCCCTTGTGCTCGGTCTCCGCGATGCTCACGTCCTGAGCCTCCGTCACGGGATCAGGTAGACGATCGTGAAGATCAGGATCCACACGATGTCGACGAAGTGCCAGTAGAGGCCGAAGATCTCGACGGTCTCGGCCCGGTCGGGCCCCAGCTTGCCGCGCAGCGACATGACGAACATCGCCATCAGGAACATGATCCCGACGCTGACGTGGACGCCGTGGAAGCCGGTGAGGGTGTAGAAGGACGACCCGAGGATGTTGGTGGTGTAGCCCAACCCCTCCTTCACGAAGCTGGTGAACTCGTAGACCTGGCCGCCGATGAACACCGAGCCCAGGAGGGCGGTGGTCATCAGGAACGTCCGGCACCGGCGCACGTCGCCGCGGTGGATCGCGCCCACGGCCAGCGCCATGGTCAGCGAGCTGAACAGCAGGACGAAGCTCGACACCGACGTGAACGGGATGTCGAAGATGTGCGCGGGATCCCGCAGCTCGACCGGACCGCTGATGCTGCGGTGCCGCAGCAGCAGGTAGGTCGAGATCAGCGCACCGAACAGCAGGCAGTCCGACCCGAGGAACACCCACATCGCCAGCTTCTCGTTGGAGATGCCGGTGCTCGTGGCGTGGCTGGCCATGTCGTGCTCGGCCTCGCCGGCGACAGGACCGTGGATCACGGCGTCAGCCATCGGCGCCGCCCTCCTCCTCGGTCGCGGGCTGGTCGGCCGCGGACGCCGAGCTGGTGACGCCCACCGCCTCGGTCTCGCCGCCGGACCCCCCGACCGCACCGGCGGC
>Ga0081455_10001789_pt1 | contig 25970 bp, 24 predicted proteins | sample TabmetS3T2R1_FD_70207 | JGI IMG/M metagenome (GOLD analysis project Ga0081455, IMG submission 70207) | Tabebuia heterophylla rhizosphere microbial communities from the University of Puerto Rico - S3T2R1 | ecosystem: Host-associated > Plants > Roots > Rhizosphere ...
CGACCAGGCGGTTCGAGCCGACGATGATCGCCGCGACCGCGATCAGCAGCAGCACCGCGACGGCCGCGCCGAGCGGCCAGTTGAGTGTGTTGAGGAACTCGTCATAGGCGAGCGTCGAGGCGACTTTGAGTCGCCGCCCGCCGATGATCGCCGGCGTCGCGAACGCGCTCGCGGCGAGCGCGAAGACAACGATCGCGCCCGACAGGATGCCGGGCATGACTTGCGGCAGCACGATGCGGCGCAGCACCGTGAGGCCGGACGCGCCGAGCGACACGGCGGCGTTCTCGACTTGGCTGTCGAGCCGCTGCAGCGAGGCCCAGACCGAGATCACGACGAACGGCACCAGCACGTGCGTGAGCGCGATCACCATGCCGGTCTCCGTGAACATGAATTGCACCGGAGAGGCGACGAGACCGAGCCGGACCAGCGCAACGTTGACGAGCCCGGTCGAGCCGAACAGCAGCGCCCAGCCGAGCGTGCGCGCGACGACCGAAATCAGCAGCGGCCCGAGCACGATGACGAGGAAGATGCCGCGCCAGGGCGCGCGCATGCGGTTGAGGATGTAGGCCTCTGGCGTGCCGATCACGACCGCGATCATGGTCACCGAGAGCGCGACGCGAAACGTGCGCAGGAAGATCTCGAAGAAGTAGCTGTCGGTCGCGATATCGCGCCAGTTCTTCAGCGTGATGATCGGATCGATGCCCTTGTACTGGCCCCAGTCGTGGAACGAGAGCAGCACCGTCATGGCGATCGGCACCAGCACGATGCCGACGAACAGCAGAATCAATATCGCTGTCATGAAACCACTCAACGCACCTGGATTCACGCTGCTCTCCTCAATGCCACTGCTTCGACGCGAGCCCGAGGCCCTGCAGATACGCGATCAGTGCATCCATCTCGGTCTTGCCTTCGATGACTTTGGTGGCCGCGGCGATTTCGTCATCCGTGTAAGGGACGCCGACTTTGCGAAGCGCGCGCATCTTGTCCGGCAGCTCCGCGGCGTCGACCTCCCTCTGCGCGAGCCAGGCATATGCCGGCATGTTGGACTCGGGCACGACATCGCGTGGGTTCGCGAGGTGCACGCGATGCCACTCGTCGCTGTAGCGGCCGCCGACGCGCGCGAGATCGGGCCCGGTTCGCTTCGAGCCGAACTGGAACGGATGGTCGTACACGGACTCGCCTGCGACGGAGTAGTGACCGTAGCGCTCGGTCTCCGCGCGCAGCGGTCGGATCATCTGCGAGTGGCAGCCGTAGCAGCCCTCCCGGACGTAAATGTCGCGACCGGCGAGCTCGAGTGGACCGTACGGTTTCACACCAGGCGCGGCGTGCGTGACCTGACTCGAGAAGTACAACGGGACGATCTCGACCAATCCCCCTACGCTGATCACTACCGCGATCAAGATACCCATCAAGCCCGCGCGCTTCTCGATGACTTCGTGACTCATGAAAGCGCTCCGACTGGCTGCGGCACCGGCACGGTTGCACGCGCATCCCCCGCAAGAATGGTGCGCCTGACGTTGTAGGCCATGATGAACATCCCGCCGAGGACAAGGAGCCCGCCCAGCAAGCGAACGCTGTAGTACGGATACGTGGCTTTCAGCGATTCGACGAACGTGTACGTCAGCGTTCCGTCGGCATTCGTGGCGCGCCACATGAGACCTTGCGTGAGGCCCGCAACCCACATCGCCGCGACGTACAGCACGATGCCGATCGTCGTCGTCCAGAAGTGCCAGTCGATGAGCTTCGTGCTCCACATGCTCGTGCGCCCGTAGAGCCGCGGGATCATCACGTAGAGCGAGCCGACGGTCGTCATCGCCACCCAGCCGAGCGCGCCGGAGTGGACGTGACCGATCGTCCAGTCGGTGTAGTGCGAGAGCGCATTCACCGTCTTGATCGACATCATCGGCCCTTCGAAGGTCGACATGCCGTAGAACGAGAGCGCGACGATCAGGAACTTGAGGATCGGATCGGTGCGCAACTTATGCCACGCGCCCGAGAGCGTCATCATGCCGTTGATCATGCCGCCCCACGACGGCGCGAGCAGGATCAGCGAGAACACCATACCCAGTGTCTGCGCCCAGTCCGGCAGCGTCGTGTAGTGCAGATGGTGCGGGCCGGCCCACATGTACACGGAGATCAGCGCCCAGAAGTGCACGATCGACAGGCGATACGAGTACACGGGGCGGCCCGCTTGCTTCGGAACGAAGTAGTACATCATTCCGAGGAAGCCGGTGGTCAGGAAGAAGCCGACGGCATTGTGCCCGTACCACCACTGCACCATCGCGTCGACGGTGCCCGCGTAAGCCGAGTACGACTTCGTCAGCGAGACAGGAATCTCCGCGCTGTTGACGATGTGCAGAACGGCGGTCGTGACGATGAACGATGCGAAGAACCAGTTCGCCACGTAGATGTGCGAAACGCGCCGTTGCACCATCGTGCCGAAGAACACGATGAGGTAGGCGACCCACACGAGCGCGATCAGAACGTCGATCGGCCACTCGAGCTCCGCGTATTCCTTGCTGGTCGTGATGCCGAGAGGCAGCGTCACGGCGGCGAGCACGATGACGAGCTGCCAACCCCAGAACGTAAAGGACGCGAGCGCATCCGAGAACAGCCGCACGTGACACGTGCGCTGCACGACGTAGTAGGACGTGGCAAACAGCGCCGAGCCGCCGAACGCGAAGATCACCGCGTTCGTATGGAGCGGCCGCAATCTGCCGTACGCAAGCCACGGCCGGCCGAAGTTGAGATCCGGCCAGATGAGCTCCGCAGCAATCAATGCGCCGACGGCCATGCCGACGATGCCCCAGAAGATCGTCGCGATCGCGAACTGGCGAACGACGCGGTCGTTGTACACCGTCGCGCCCGCGACGGGCTCGGCGACGATCGCGTCTGCGGCGACGGAGATCACGGCGCGATATCCACGGCGGCGTCGACGGCGCCATCCTCTGCTCGCTCCGCTTGCTCCGACTCAGTGCCACGCGCCATGAGCTTACGCGTGCCGTTCACGATCGCGACGATGCCGACCGCCGCGAGTCCGAATGTGATACTGCGAACCGGCTCCTCACACAGAGTGCAACACATCGTCGATGTCTCCCAAAAAAGAGTCAGGCCGCCGTCCTGTTTTCGAGCAGCAGCAGGCCCGCCGCCGTGTTCGAGACGGGCACGTGATAGTGGCTGTGGACACGGCGGACGCGATGAGTCAGCGCCGCTCGCGCGGCAATCCACATCAGGATCTCGATGCCCTGGCTGCCGGCGAGCTCCACGATCTCGCGATTCGTGTATCGCGTGAGCGCGAACGGTTCGTGAACCAGCTTCTCGAGGCAGAGCTGGTCGAACCGGCGATTGATGAATCCGGCGCGGGCGCCGTCGAGCTGGTGGGACAGGCCGCCGGTTCCGATCACGAGGACCTTCGCATCCTGCGGATACGCTTCGATGGCGCGTCCTACGGACTGCCCGAGCTTGAAGCAGCGCGCCGCCGTGGGCAGCGGGAATTGCACGGTGTTGATGGCGATCGGCACGACCTTCACGGGACGATGCGCCCGCCCCGGCCAGAGCAGCGCCATCGGAATCGTGAATGCGTGATCGACGAGCATCTCCTGGCAGCTCGTGATGTCGAACTCGTCCGCGACGAGCGAGTCGATCAGGTGCCAGGAGAGGTCCGGCTCGCCGGGAAAGGGCTCCGCGGGCCGCAGCTCCCAGCCCTCGTCCGCGTTGCGATAGGACGGCGCCGCACCGATCGCGAAGGTCGGCATCTTGTCGAGAAAGAAGTTCAGGCCGTGATCGTTGTAGAAGACCACGGCGATGTCGGGCCGCGCTTCTTCGAGCCAGCGATGCACGGGCTCGTAGCCGTCGAAGAACGGTTTCCAGTCCGCCTCTTCCTGCAAGCCGCGCGCAATCGCGCCGCCGATGGCGGGAACATGCGAGGTCATGATGCTGCCGACGATCCGTGCCATGACTCACTCTCCCGCCCGCTTCAATCGTGCTTTGAAAGCTTCAACGGACAAACCGGTCTGCTGCGCGCCGATATCCTGGACGTTGAGGCCGAATATTCCGGCGAGCTTCGCGAGGTAGTAGATGTTGCCGCCGAGCTCGATCATCCCCAGGAAGTCGCGGCGCTTCACGGCGTCGCGCTGCGCTCGGTCGAGACCGTAGTGCGCGCAGTAGCCGTCCTCGTCCTGCAGGAAGGCGCGTCGATTCCGCTGGTCGTTGAACGAGAAGCACATTCGATTCAGCGCGTAGCCGCGCTGCGCCTGCTCGCCGTCGAACAGCGTCGTGCCCGGTATCGGGCGATTTATTACAGCCATCATGCTCGACCCTCCGTGCGCATAGCGTCGATGAAAATGGCTGGTGGCGATTCAGGTCGATTGCGGTGGCTGCTACGCAGTTCCCGCTATGTGATCAGCGGCGTTGGCGGCGTGACCGCCGCCGCACGGCGAGATATGTCTCGTCGTTCTCCGGCGGCCGCGGCCGCGGGTGCCTCGAGTGGGCATGCGTAGCTCTCGGGTTTCACGAGCACGAAGTCGCACTCGAGCGCGTCGACCAGTTTGCTGGTCAGCGTCCCGACCAGTGCGGCGAGGCCGCGTCGCTGCGTGAGCGCGCCCATCACGAGCACATCGAGCTCTCTGCTGGCGCCGAATGCCGGCAGAGTCTCTTCCGCTGCGCCGTTCAGAAGAGTGACGTGCTCCCTGCCGACCCGAAACTCGCTGACGAGATGCGCCAACGATTCCGCTTGCATCTCGCGCGCTCGAGCGTCGGCAGCGGTCGAGCTGCTGAAGACGACTTCCAGCTCGGCTTTGCAGCCGCCGGCCATGAAACCGGCTGCATGCATGATCGTGCGCGCCAGCGCCCCGCCATCCGGATCGGACACGTCGACCGCCGCCGCGAACCGAGGCCGCGCATTCCACGGCTGGCCCCGAGTGAGCATGAGGGCGACCGGACAGGCACGCGCCAGTTGCCAATCGTTCGCATCGAGCGACAAGCGCCGCATCGGCCGCGGACCGGAGGCGCCCTTGATCACCAAGTCCGGTCGGGTCTCGAGCGCGCGGCGGACGATGGCCTCATACAGCGGGCTTTCGCAGGCAACGTGCGATGTGATCTGAACATCTTCCGCGAGCGAGCGACGGAGCGCGTCCAAGTAGCGATGCCCGGCGATCAGACAGGCCTCCCGCGCCGCCGAAATGCCGCGACGGTCGTAGGAATGGCTGAGCGCATAGGCATTCTCGGAATCGCACAGGAACAGCTCGAGCCGGGCGCGAAAATGACGCGCCAGGATCATCGCCTTGTTCAGCACGTGCCGGCTTTCGTCGGCCGGGTCGATCACCACCAGAATGGAAGTCAGCTTCTCCATGGAGGGCATGCTCCCTCCTCGATTCGGCAAGCGGAATGCGCTCGGTTCCGTAGCGCCTCAGGAGAAGTGCGTAACCCCAGGAGGGAGAACTCGGCGATACTCCCGCCATGCCAGCCAATGTCTTGCAGGCCGTCATGGACGCGGCGGTCGAGGCGATCATCCTGATCGACGGCCGCGGCACGGTCTCCGCGTTCAATCGCTCGGCGGAGCGCCTGTTCGGCTATACCGCGAGCGAGGTTCTCGGTCGGAACGTGGCCGTGTTGATGGGCGAACCCTATCGCTCCGCTCACGACGATTACCTTGCGCGCTATGCCGAGACGCGTATCCCGCACATCATCGGTGTGGGACGGGAGATCGAGGCGCGCCGCAAAGATGGCTCCGTGTTTCCGGCGTTCTTGTCCGTGGGCGAAGTGGCCGGCGACGGACCGCATCGCTACGTCGGCCTGATTCGCGACGTGACGATCGAACGACAAGCGCGCGCGACGCTGGAGGCCGAGCGGGATCGCGCGGAGGCGCGCCAGGCGGAAGCGCAGGCGGCGCGCCAATTGCAAGAGCGCCTGACTCACGTTGCGCGCATGGCGACGATGGGCGAGATGGCCGCGGGCATCGCTCACGAGCTCAATCAACCGTTGAGCGCGATTGCCACGTATGCGCGCGCCTGTGATCGGTTCCTGAGCGCAACCGAGCCGGACTTGGAAGAGACCCGATCGTCGGTGCGCGAGATCGCCAACGAAGCGATGCGGGCCGGCGACATCATTCGTCGACTCCGTCAGGTGATGGGCGGTCGCGCAAGCGAACAGGTCGCGACGGACGTGAGTGCGTTGGTGGATGATCTCGTCGTGTTGGCCGAAGCGGACGCCCGCGTCCACAAGACCCGCATCCAATTCGAGCTCACACGCGGGCTGCCTCGCGTGCGCACCGATCATGCGCAGCTCCAACAGTTGATCCTGAGCCTGGTGCGCAATGCCATCGAGGCGCTCGCAGACCAACCGAACGGGGACCGTCGCGTGACGGTACGAACGGCCCCGCATTTGCGCTCACACGTCGAGCTGAGCGTCAGCGATAATGGGCCCGGAGTCGAGCCCTCGATCATCGATCACTTGTTCGCGCCGTTCGTGACGACGAAGGCGCAGGGCACGGGCCTCGGCCTCTGCATCAGTCAAACGATCGCTCGGACACACGGCGGCACGATCGGCTACCGTCCGGCGGAGCCGGCGGGGGCCTGCTTCTATGTTCGTCTTCCGATCATCGAGGACCCTACATGAAAGAGCTCGCACCGACCGTGTACATCATCGACGACGACACCGGCGTGCGCACGTCCATTCGCGTGTTGATGAAGTCGGTGGGCCTGCCCGCCGTGGCATTCGCCTCGGCGCAAGAATTTCTCGCCGGCTACAACCCGATGATGGCAGGTTGCGTCATCCTCGATATTCGCATGCCGGGCATGAGCGGCATGGAGCTGCAGGAGGCACTGAACGAGCGCGGCGCGGTGATCCCGGTCATCTTCGTGACGGGTCACGGCGATGTACCGATGGCGGTCGAGGCCATGCGCCACGGCGCCTTCGATTTTCTGCAGAAACCGTTTCGCGATCAGGATCTGATCGATCGCGTGCAGCAGGCGCTGGCCCGCGGTCGTGAGACGCGCGAGGAGCTGAAGGAGCACAGCCGCATCCGCGCGCGAATTGCGACGCTCACCCCGCGCGAGAAAGAAGTGCTCGACCTGCTGACCGTCGGCAAAGCGAACAAGATGATGGCGCAGGACCTCGGCCTGAGTCAGCGCACGGTCGAGATCCATCGCGCCCACGTCATGGAGAAGATGGGCGCCAAGTCCGTCGCGCAGCTCGTGCGGATGGTGATGGACCTGGAGCATGGCGAGAGCGCCGTTCGCGGCTGAGCTCACGCCGCGAGTCCTGAGCCGATCACGAGCTCGCCGTGGCGATAGTCGACGAGCCGGCGCACGATCACTTCGAAATGCTATCCGGCAATGCGAGGTATGTCGCCATTCTCGGAACCGTTGCCATTGCGTCCATGGCAGGCCGCGCACCATTCACTCCACGAGAATGGGGCTGACGAAGCCCGACGCCTTCACGACCAGCAGATCGCAGCACGACTGCTCCAACACCAACGACGCGGTGCTCGCGGCGGAGTATTGGACCCGCGGCCGCGCACCGGCGCCCATGACCACGATGTCGGCGCGGGTTTCTTCCGCGAGCTTCACGATGCCCTCGGGAATGCGCTCGGGCATGAAATGCACGGCCTGGCGCGCTATGCCGCCGCGATGCGCGAGATCCTCCACGGCCGCGCGTGCGTTGGAGTAGGCCTGTTGTCGGGCGGTGTGCGAGACGTTGTCCCCCGGTAGATGCGGCGGCGACTGCAGCGTGTGCACGAGCTGGACCACTCCGCTCAGCGCGCGTCCGATCGAGTTGCCGGTTCCGATCATCGTTTCATCCAGCGACGCAGGGTGATCGGCGGGATGACACGGATCGACCGCGACGCAGATGCGCGGATGCGAGGGCCAACAGCCGGGGCGCACTAGTAGTAACGGAGCGGGCATCGCGCGGATCAGTAGCCAATCGATTTGCGTCGCCGGCGATGCAGCCGGCGATTGTTGGGGCTCGACGTCCTTCACCACCAGATCGGCCCGAGCGCGAATCGCATGCTCGACGAGCACGTCCGCGACGCGCGCTGTACATGCGCAGTCAGTCGTGACGGTCAGTCCTCGCGCGCGCAAGGGCTTGGCCAACGCCTCGAGTGCGCCGACTTGGCGCTCGCGCAGGACGCCTCGATAGGCCTCGAGTGTCGTCCCTCCGGCCCACGTCTCGGGCAAATCCACCGGAGGCGCGCAACAGAAGAGCTCGATCGAGCTGCCGAATGCCAGCGCGATCCGCGCCGCCTTGTCGATGCAGGGATGACTGACCGCTCGAGGATCGATGACCACCATGATCTTCTGCAGCGGATTGTGAGCGGCGTTGCGCTCCGCGTATCGGACCGCGTGTGGATGAAGAGCGGGAGCGTCGAGCATGGGCGTTCTCCGAATGATCGTGCTGCACGTTCTATCAATACACCCGTGCCGCCGCATACGGACTAATGCGGTGCGACCCCCGAATAGCTCGCAATCGCACGTGAGCTGTGGCATCGGGCTAGACGGCGAATCCCGGGGGCTTGATCACGAGCACATCGCACTCCAGCGCGTCGAGCACGCGCTCGGCCGTGTGTCCGATGAACACGCGATCGATTCCGGAGCGTGAGACCGCGCCCATCACCATCATCTCGGCGTTCAGTGTACGCGCGCAGCGCGAGAGGACCTCTGTGGGCTCGCCCCACATCACGTGGATTCGATCGTCGCGCAGGTCCGCTCGCGGCGCGAGCTCGTTCACGCGGGTCTGCGCCTGCGTGCGATACGCCGCACACAGCTCCGCGTGAGTGCGCTCGGCGACTGGCATGGAAGCCCAGAGGTCCGCCCATGGTGTCAACGCATGGCAGACGTGCAATGTGCCGCCCACCGCCCGCGCCAGCAAGGCGGCCGCGTCTACGATCGCTTCGTCCAGCGCGGGTGGTTTGTCATGCGCGTGCATCGGATCGACGGCCGCGACGATGCAGGCGTCGAGATATGACTTTTCCGTTTTCATCAGCAGCAGCGGGCATGGGCACGTCTCGATGAGCTTGAAATCCGTGTAGCTCAGCACGAGCCGCGCAATCGCGCTGTGGCGCGTGGATTGTACGATCAGCAGATCCGGCTTCGAATCGAGCACGTGCCGCACGATGCTCGCGTATCCGGGCTTCTCGCTACTGACGACCCCGCACGCCCGCACGCCGGCGGACAGAAGCAGTTCTACCAGCGAGTCGAGCTCTCGGCGCCGCTGTTCGAGCGTCATGTGGGTTTCGGCGTCGCTCGCGACGGAGCCCAATCCACCTTTGTTCAGCATCCCCCATTCGAACGCCGGCTGGAACAGCTCGACCTCCGCACCGAGTCCGCGCGCCAGATGGCTCAGTTTGCGCAGCATTCGCGGTCCGACGTGGCCTGCGCTATCCACGATGAAGAGGATGTGACGCCAGCTCATGCGCGAACTCTGAACCGAGAGTGTGCCGGCCACATGCGTACAAAGCCTTAGCACCTACGGGCATCTGCCGTCGCGCACAGCCAGCAGGAGGTGCTGACATGCTGCCGAACAATCGGCAGGAGAACGACCGTGAACATAGGGCAGATTTGTCAGCGCCGAGTGGTGATGGTGAGAGCGACCGAGGATCTCGCGGCCGCCGCGCGACTCATGCGCGAGCACCACATCGGCTATCTCGTCGTGGTCGAGCCTTCGCTGCAGGAGGCCGGATTCACTCCCGTCGGCGTGCTGACCGACCGGGACATCGTGGTGAGTGTGGTCGCGCGTGAAGCCGATCCGCGCACCTTGCGGGTCGGTGACGTCATGACGCAGAAGCCTGTCACGACCATGATCGAGGATTCTGTCGCCGATGCGCTGGAGGCGATGAAGCGGATCGGCGTGCGCCGCCTGCCGGTTGTCGGCTACTGCGGCATTCTCGAAGGCGTCGTCTCGCTGGACGATCTGCTCACGGCCATGGCTCGCGACCTGAACAGCGCGGCCGGCGCAATCGTGCGCGAGCGCGCGGTCGAAGGCGCGCTGCGGCCGTAGCTAAGACGGCGGGCGCGCGCCTCGCAGATATGCCGCCCGCCCTCTGGCATTGACGGTCAGGATCCGAGCAACCGAACACCGCATGCGGCCGCTTGCAGCGAGATCGACGCCGCACTGACGTTGCCTATCGGCATGCAACGTGTGGGCACTGACAGCTAATCAGGAGAAGACTCCGAGCGGGTTGTGCGTTCGAGCGATCGACACCACGAGACCGAACACCAGCAACGCGGCAACCGCGCACGCGAGCCGCGCGCGTTGCGTGCGTGCACGCTTCAAGGCGAGCGTGCCAAGCACGATGTAAACCGCGACCAACGTGACTTTCACCGTGAGCCACGAATTGACGAACGGGAACTGATGCAACACCGTCATCAGCATCAGCGCCGACGTCAGTAACACCGTGTCGACGCTGTAGCTGAAGTACCGCACCGGAGCCGCTATCGCCCAGCGCTGACCGAGTTGTACGGCCAGCGCTCGCAGCGCGAAGAGCGCACCGCTCGAGAGCACAGTGATTACGTGCACGAGCTTGATCTGTGGGTAGAGCTCGATCACGAGCCACCTGCAGATCCGGGTTGACCCGCCCCACCCAGGCCGGGTTCGCGCCGCGGCGCGATCCACAACCGAACGACGAACCACGTGAACAGCGCTGCGCCGATGCTGAAGATGGTGTCGCCGGGCACACGCAACCACACCAGCAACTCGACGATGGGCCGATGCATGAACTCCGCGGAACGCGCGTACCAGTAGCCGTGATCGATTGCCGCTAGCAATTGCATGGTTCCGATCGGCAACAATGTGAGCACTGCCATCAGTGCGAGACCGAGATTGAACGTCCAGAACGCCGAGCTCAGTAGACGCTCGTTCCATACCAAGCCCGGCTTCAGGCCGCGCAGACAGAACAGCACGAGACCGATGCCGAGCATGCCGTACACGCCGAACAGCGCGGTGTGCCCATGGAGCGGCGTCAAATTGAGCCCCTGCATGTAGTAGAGCGAGAGCGGCGGGTTGATGAGGAAACCGAACAGCCCGGCGCCGACGAGATTCCAGAACGCCACCGCGACGAAGAACATGATCGGCCAACGATAGCGCGCCATCCAGGGCGTTGCATGACCGAGCCGGTACGTGTGATAGGCCTCGAAGCCGAGATACGCGAGCGGCACGACTTCGAGCGCGGAGAAACTCGCACCCAAGGCGAGCACCGGGGCCGGTGTACCCGCGAAGTAGAGGTGATGCAGAGTGCCGAGCACCCCGCCCGCCATGAACACGATCGTTGCGAAGAGCACGGCCACCGTCGCCGTGCGCTCGGCGAGCAGCCCGAGCCGGGTGAACAGGAAGGCGATAACCGCCGTCGCGAAGACTTCGAAGAAGCCTTCTACCCACAGATGCACGAGCCACCAGCGCCAGTACTCGACCATCGACAACGACGTGTGCTCGTTCCACATGAGCCCGGCGCCGTAGAACAGACCGATGGCGACGGTGGAGAGGAACAGCAGCCCGACGATCGACTTGCCGTCGCCGCCGCGCTTGATGGCCGGCCAGAGCGCGCGACCTACGAGGGTGAGCCATAGCATGAGGCCGATGAACAAGAACCACTGCCAGAAGCGGCCGATGTCCGCGTACTCCCACCCCTGATGACCGAACCAGAAATTGCGTTCGAGGCCGAGCTTCTGCATGACCGCGAGCCATTGGCCGGCGAACGCACCGACGACGATCACGAGCAGGCACACCCACAGCAGGTTCACGCCGAGGCGCTGAAATTTCGGTTCGTGACCCGAGATGGCGGGTGCAATGTAGAGCCCGGTGCCGAGCCATGCGGTCGCAATCCACAGCACCGCGAGTTGCGTGTGCCAGGTGCGAGTGAGGGAATACGGAAGAATGTCGGCGAGCTGCAGACCGTAGAGCTCCTGCCCTTCGATCGAATAGTGTGCCGTGGTGGCGCCCAACAGAATCTGCACGAGAAACAGCGCGAGCACGACCCAGAAGTACTTGGCGGTTGCGCGCATCGAAGGCGTCACGCGCACCAGCGCCAGTGGGTCGGCCTTCGGCATTTGCGCCGGTGCTTCCTCGCGGGCGTGGGAGACCGCATGGTGCCAACCGAGCAGGCCGATGCCGGCGATCAGGAACAGCACACTGAATGCGGACCATAGATAGGTAGGCGCCGGTGGCCGGTTGCCGATCAGCGGCTCGCTCGGCCAGTTGTTGGTGTAGGTGATCTGCGAGCCCGGCCGTTCGGTCATCGCGGCCCAGGCGGTCCACCAGAAGAACGCCGTCAGGGCGCGGCGATTCTCCGCGTCGGGGACGGTGTCGTTCTTCATGGCGTATGCAACGCGCAGCCGGGCGGCAGTGGGATCGCGGCCAAAGAGACTCTCGTAATGCGCAGCGACAGTAGTGATGGCCGCTGCTCGATCGGCATCCACCGTGGTCGTCCGGTTGGCGGGGTCGTAGGTGTTCTTGCGCAGTCTCGCCTCGAGTCGGCCCCGCAGCGCAGCCTTCCTCTCGTCCGTCGATGCCGCGTAGCTCTCTGCGTTGTCTTCGCGCGCCCACGTATCGAGGATTGCGGTCGCTTCGCGATGTAGCCAGTCGGCGCTCCAATCGGGAGCCACGTATGCGCCGTGGCCCCAGATCGAGCCGAGCTCCATGCCGCCCATCGACTGCCACACTTGGCGGCCCTTCTCGATGTCGGCACGTGTGTAGATGACCTGTCCCTGTGCGCTGACGAGACGGTCAGGTATGGGGGGTGCCTGCTGACTGATGTCCGCTCCGACCCACAGGAGCACGCCGAACGACGCGACTAATAGCAGCGCGAGTGAGATCCACAGCTTGCGTGTCGAGCTCATGACTGACCTCTTCGACTCAAAGGGCCGACTTGTTGCGCAGTTGGAGAGCCGCATTCCTGAGTCGCTCGACCGTGCGCTGAATTGCATCCACGGAGGCGAGCAGACCATGCAGATGCGCATACTGTGTATCGATGCGAATGACGTTGCGTGGTCGACGCTCCGGAAGCGCCGCCAGCGCACGTTCCATCGGAACGGGTGAGACGAGCCGCGTCATGACGTCTCCCGCCCGCACGCTGCGCGGATCAGCCTCGCGAGCAACCGCGGCGACGATATCGCCCTCGGTCAGGACGCCAATCAGATTCTGTCCGGGCGGCTCGCCGTGATCCGTCACGAGCAGGTAGTGCAGCTTCATGTCGCGCAACAAGCGGGCCGACGCCGCGACATCGAGCGTTTCCTGAATCGTGAATACATCGCCGGTCGTTGGTGCCGCGGCATGCAGCAGCCTCTCGTCGCTCGGTATCCATTCGCCCTGATGCGCATACGCCATGCTCGAATCCTCCGCCTCTCAATGACGAGATCTTCTGAGGACGCAGGCCTTCCGGCATCCGTGAGGACCGGGTCGTGCTAGGGAGAACTGCTTAAGCGGCGAGCGCGGCAGGTGTCTTGCGCTCGATCGTCGCAGCGCTGCTCGCGTTTGCGCGTCGACCCCGGGAGCGTACGTATGCGCTTCCGATCGCAGTGGGTGTGAGTCATGCGCAACAGGCACTGTCGCCGAGCGACTACGCTTTGCCCGCCCTCTGGATGCGGATCTGCTGCGAGAAAAGCTCAGCAGCGGTATTGGGTACGCGATTTGCTCCCCTTCCGGGGCCGCCAAATCGATCCCGCCCCATGGACATTGATATCGAGAGCAAAAGCGCCTTCACCCGCGAGGTGTACTCCGTAGACGGCGTGCGCGTAACGCTCGACGCACGCCAGGGATGGCGCTGTGATTGCACGCCCGCGCCCATGCAGAGCCTTCGGTGCACCCATATCGAGCGCGCGAGTGTCTTCAAGCAGATGCGCGGAGTGAAGCGGCACGATGACACCGTGAGGCCGAAATTCGACACGCCGGAGCTCCGGGCACTCGAGCACGCCGCGAGTGGCGCGAGCACCATCCCTCACCCCGGCGATCACGTTCGGCCATCGCAGCGGGGTGTGCATCTCTCTCGCTGGGCAGCCGTCGTGATTGTCGTGGCGCTGGCGGGAGTTTCGAGTGCCGTCACCTACATTGCGATGAGCCGCGCGGAGACCGCACCAGTTGGCGAGCTGCATACGGCAAAGGCGATCGTTGCCCCCGTACCGCCGCCGCATGCCGAACCTCGCCAAGTCCCCGTCAAATTCGTCAATCCGTTCGATCCGACCGAGGTGTTCGAGTTTCCGCCCAGCACCAGCCAGAACGCCGCCCGCGCGGCCGTTCGCGAACATCTCCTCCAGCGGGCGCGCGCGCGACTCGCGTCGACTCACGCATCAAAAGTGATCGACGAGGTTGCGGATGCACGCGACCGGTGCCGACCCCTGTCGTGCTCAACACCGCTGATCCAAACCGCTGCGGCCTCGAATTGAGTCGCCTGTCACTGCGCTGAAGGCGGACCTCCGCCCGACCGTGAGCCTATGCGTTGGTGTGCTTTTGGCGCGCTTTTAGCGGGTGGGCATCCGATTGCCGCTCGCCTGCGAGAGGAGGTTCGCAATGAATGGGTCCTCGGGCTCGCCGGCATCATCTCGGTGCTCTTCGGAGGGTTCGTGCTGGTGTCACCCGGAGCCGGCGCTCTCGCGCTGGTGTGGCTGGTTGCAGTGCGCTACACCCTACAGACCATTCAGCAGCTCGTAGATTTGTATTCAATCCTGATGCGGTGCCGATGTCCTCGCGACCGCCCAGCCCGCATTTGCCTGAGCTACATTTCACGCGCGTATTCACCAGCATCGTCGGGGCAAGCCCGTGCTGGTGAGGAGCTGCAAAATACCTCAACAACATCGTCGAGCAGGATCATCGCGCGATCAAACGACGGTGCACCTGGATGACCGGCTTCAAGAGCTTTCGCAACGCCGCCATCACGCTAGCTGGAATTGAGCTAGCGCACCGCATTCGCAAGAGGCAATTTTACTTCGGAGAAGGTCGGGCGCGGCGCGCCTGGTCGCTCAAACAGGTTTGGCGTATAGCCCTCGCTTAACGAACGAGTCGCGGGCGTTCGGAATCGCGCATTTTCATGTCCGCCAACGCACCGGATCCGATTCGAACTCCCGCCCCCCTGGTTCGTAGAGTTCGAGCATGATGGATGATTCGACCCGAATCATCCTATCATCATTTTCAACGACTTAGAGAGGCGCACGGAAGCACCGTCGAAAAGCGACCCGCGCAGGTTCGCGGCCCTCGGCGGGGGTCACTCCTGGGTCACTTGAGTGCCGATGCCGATCTCGACCCTGTGCCAGACCACACTTCAAACGCTGCCCTTCACAGGCGCGCACGCCCAACATCAATGCATCTACTGGGACGCCGAGCTGCCCTCCTTTGGCCTGCGTGTGTACGCCAGCGGGCGACGTACCTTCGTGTGCGCGTATCGCGAGGACGGTCGCAAGCGCTTGGTGCGCGTGGGTCGCGCCGACGTTTTCACCCTCATCGAAGCGCGCGAGCGCGCCCGCAGCATCCTCAAAGCCCACACACCGCGCATCGCCCCGGTCGCACCGCCGCCCCGTCAGGTCACCTGTTCACCGACGGTGACGCAAGCGTCCGCGGTCATCCCAGGATCGTGGACCTTTGCGGAGCTTGCCCGCGCCTTCCTCGAGCAGCACGCGAAACTCAAACGCCTCAGTTGGAAGAATGACGAGTCGTGCCTGCGGCGCCACCTGTTGCCGGCTCTGCAGCGGCGACTCATCGCGAGCATCGTGAGCGCCGACATCGAGCGCATCCACTCGTGGCTCGGCCGGCGATTTCCCTATGCCGCCAATACGCTGCTCGACCTCGTGCGCAAGATGTTCAACTGGGCGTGCGTCACGGGCTTCCTGCCGAGAGACCACCGCAATCCGACCGTCGGGATCGCGCCCTTCCCGGAGCGCGCCAGAAAGCGATTCATTACGGCCGCCGAGATGCCGCACTTCATCTGCGGGCTCGAAGCTGAGGACAATGAGTACGCACGACACGCCCTGTGGCTGTTGCTGCTTCTGGGTGTGCGCGGGAAGGAGATTCTGAAGGCCAAGTGGACGGATATCGACTGGGATCGCGGCACCCTTTCCATCGGCCTCACCAAGAATGGGGAAGCGGTGCTCGTGACGTTGAGCGATGCGGCGCTGGCGCGCCCGCGGATGATCCCCCGAATCGCGTCGAACCCGTACCTCATTTGCGGCCGCACGCGCGGTCGGCCGCTGCACGCACTCGGTGTCGTGCTTAGGCGCGTGGTCAAACGCGCAGGGCTTACGAACCTGCGCGTCCACGATCTGCGACGCACCGTTGGCTCATGGCTCGCGCACGCGGGCGCCTCGCTCCACCTCATCGGTGATGTGCTCAATCACCTCGATCTCAAGACGACCCTCGGCTATGCGCATTTCCAGACCGAGCATCGACGCGCCGCACTCAATGGGCATGCCGAGAAAGTGCTTTCGTTCGCGCCAGCGCCGCTTCGGGTCGGCACGCCGCCGACCGAGCTCACGCCGGAGAGCCTCCTCGCACAGTCCGTTCTTCGCACCGCTCACCGTCACTATTTCAGACGAAGCTCGCTCTACGAACTCGTCTGGACTTCTCCGGTGAGCGAGATCGCCGAGCACCTTGGGGTCTCCGACGTTGCGCTCGCGAAGCTCTGTCGACGCGCCGCTGTTCCCCGACCCGGACGGGGCTACTGGGCACGCGTGGAGGCCGGTCAATGCGTCGCGCGAGTCCCGTTACCGCCACCTCCGCAACACGTACCGGAACTGCTCAGGATCCGCGGGACAAAGCCGATGCCCACGTCGCTGATATCAGCAGCCGCTTGAGCGCGACTGCTGAAGACCGCATGCATGCTCGGTGGTGTTCAGGCCAGGTGGACCGAACGCGGGGCAACCGCATCGGTTCCTACTCTCATCGCTGAAACAACCGGCACAGGCAGGCCATCTCAATCGATTACCGGGACTTGCCCATAGAGCGTTCGATGAACATTCCGGGCCCCAGAATCCGAATGATCCGGATGCCTACCCTGGCTTTCTTGTAAAACACCGTGTGGCGTTGGTGCACGAACCGGCGATAGCCCGCGCGCACGTTGCCTGCGTCTACGCCCAGCAACGGGTTCTCGGCGAGCTTACTGAGGCATTCTTCCAGAGATTCGAAATAGACATCGGCCTGCAGGACGCCGAACTCGCGGAAGGTATAGACATAAATGTCATCAAGATCGTGGTCCGCCGCGCGTGACAGCTCATACTTGCGCACGTTGCAGTCGCCGCCGAGCTTGCCGTGCAATGTCGCTGACCGAACGCTCACTCACGCCACTGCGCTCGCCCTCGATTAACGCAAGCTGTATCTCCTCGCGCTCGCGCTGATTGTGTCGAACCAAATCTCTGATGTAGTCGCTCGCATTTGCATACCCGCCGGCTGCAACTTGCGCGTCGATCCACTCTCTCATGCTGTCCGGGATGGAGATGTTAAGGGTGGCCATGATGAAAGAACCCGCACCTGTGTATGGCAAGAATGCCGTAGATTGTGCCATACCGGGCTGGGAGGCGCGACCCGAGGACCAGGCGCGAACGCGATGGCAAGACTCCCCGGCATGACAATGAGTTGCGGCACCAACGCTGGGCGCACCGCTCAGCAGACAAGATTTCGCCCTCACGGGATGGCAAATGAGCACGGCGCAAGGAGGACCACGCTGATACAGCCGGTGACTCAATCGGCGTCCTGCTCACGCAGCCGATCGATCTGCTTGTTGGTTACCGGGCAGCCGCGACGTTCAAACGGCACAAACCCACCGACGCCGCCCACGAGAGCCGTGTGAGCCGGCGAACGGGTGAGCGCCCGGCGTGCGAGCTCGGATAGCACCGCACCTACGGGTCGATCCGATTGCCGTGCGAGGCTCTTGGCTGCCTCCAGCACATCGTCGTCGATATCTAGGGTGGTTCGCACTGGCTACTCCTGAGTTCGGGGTTTCGTGCAAAGATGCTGCCACGTAAAATGCACTTACATCTGACACGTAAGCCCACTGATTTTCGACGAGACAAACGGCATCAGGTCATGGCGCCTCGGGACCCGTTCGACGGAGTGCGGGCGCTTCCGCACCTCCGAAAGCCCGCCGGGACCGCAGCCGCGTGAGCCTTCTGACAGATATGATGTCCGCATGAAGATCGTGGAGCATTCTGTGGCTCAGACCGGATCGGCCCTTGCGAGACAGCGGCGACGTTATGATGAGCGCCTCTCCGTACTTCAGAGCCGCTCTGCAGCAAGTCGCCTGCAGTCCACCATTCGCGTTCGCGCCAAGTTGGGTGGCAAGGTGAAGGCCGGCGCCGGCTATTGATGGCAAGCTCGCGTCGCGGCCGGTGCCATCTTATCCCCGAGGAAAGGTCCGCGGCGCGACTTCGGTGTGCCTATCCCTCAACCATGGCGCGGGGGAGCCTGAGCGACGCTTACCAGGCATCGGTCGCTTGGAGTTTTTCGCGCCAGCTCGCTGGGTCCTGCAAAGCGTCGGCAAGTTTCGCAACGTCGGCGAGCACTGCCGATGCCTCTTGGTCAGTCAAGCGCTGACGACCCGTGGCGTGGTGTATGAGAAGGTCTTCTGATCGGAGCTCTTTGAGCTCTTGAACCGCAGGGCCGAGGTCGCCGAAGGCGACGGGGCAGCGGCGGTCATCGTGAGTCTTGGTAAGGTTGTGGTTACCACACCGTTCAACTTTGCCCGGAGCAACACGATGACCACCACCAAGACCACTATCGCACTGGCGGAGCTTGCCGAAAAGGGCGCGGACGTCGATCTGGTCCGCGAGATGATCCGCCACATCGCTCAGCGGATGATGGAGATGGACGCCGAGAGCCTGTGCGCAGCCGCGTACGGCGAGAGAAGCCCGGAGCGGCTCAACAGCCGCAACGGTTACCGCGAGCGGCAATGGGACACACGCGCCGGCTCGGTGGATTTGAAGATCCCGAAGCTGCGCAAAGGCAGCTACTTCCCAGGCTTTCTGGAACCGCGCCGGACGGCGGAGAAGGCGCTCGCCGCCGTAATCCAAGAGGCTTATGTGCACGGTGTTTCCACGCGCTCGGTAGACGAGCTGGTGAAGGCGATGGGCATGAGTGGCATCAGCAAGAGCCAAGTGTCGCGGTTGTGCGTGGAGATCGACGAGCGGGTAAATGCGTTCCTGTCCCGTCCCATCGAAGGCGACTGGCCGTATATATGGACTCCCCCTGAATGCAAGAGCGCAGTTGAGCTTTCTGGATCAGATCGGACTGCAACAATATATCCGGTCTACGTTAGTGCCTGACGGCACTGACCCTGATGACATTCGCTCGCGGGCGCCTCCACTATCTGTTCGGTGTCAAACACCGGTACGGCCATCAGGCTCTTCCCGCGACGGTCTGACCTGCTTCCATCAAGCTCTTATTCGCTCAAGCAATCCTGGTAGTACGCGATCTATTTCCAGCCAGCGAGTTCAGGCCGGCTGCGCTGTCGGCGGCAGCTGATACCGAGTACCTCTGGCTAACATCGCCCAAATCGTGCGCGCCTGTTTTGCAGCCATCGCCACTGCGACTACGTTCACGTGGCGACGCTGCATTGCCCGAGCGGCCCACATGCTCTTCGCATCTGTCTTGCGGGCCGAATAGTAGAGCAGCGTTCGTGAACCGTGGACCAACAAAGTTCGCAGGTAACGATCGCCGCGTTTGCTCATCTGCCCCAGACGCGTCTTTCCGCCGCTGGAGTGTTGTCGCGGCGTCAAACCCAGCCATGCCGCAAACTGTCGGCCGCTCTCAAACACTCGTGCATCACCGACACTGGCGACCAATGCGGTAGCTGTGAGTGGCCCGATTCCTTCGATCTCCATCAGGCGCCGCGCCGGTTCGCTCGCACGCGCAAGCTCCGCGATCTGCCGATGCCGACCGTATTCTCGACCCTGCATCGCGCCTGTCGCGCCAAGGCCGGCGTAGAGATTACGTACGCGTCAATGAACCAGCCGGCAGGCACCCGCCGAGTCATCTATCCGCACGCGGTCGTTCGTGGGAGCCAGCGCTGGCATACCCGTGCTTGGTGCGGGGAGCGCCTCGAATACCGAGACTTCACACTTGGCCGCATCAGCTCACCTTCGCTGATTGATGCGAAGCCGAAGGAACTTCCGCCGGATCAGGCTTGGGACACGATGGTCGAGGTGAGAGTCGCTGCGCATAGCGCCCTACCGCACGAGCAGGAAAAGGTCATCCTTGATGAGTACTTCAAGGGAACGGCCGGGCGGCGGTTCTCAGTTCGCGCTGCACTGCTGAACTACCTGCTGAACGATATTCGGGCTGCCACAGAGCCGAAACGGCAGGCGCCCCCTGAATATCTACTAGAAGTCACCAACCTTGAAGACTTGCGACCTCACCTGTTCTCGGAGCGAGCCGGCCGCAAACGATCTGACTGATAGATCGAGTCGTCAGCTTGGTTTCTTTCTATCCCCGATGACTCGCTGGAGTAGCACCCTCACAGCCAGGGTTTCCTCAAAAAACGCCGGACCGGCCACTGCAAGCGCGGGACGCCGGTAGTGACTGCTGTCGAAGCAACTTAGCGCACGAGTTCTCGAGGCGCATTTCGATTTACCATTGAAAACGCGCCATGTGCATCGAAGCGACCTCCGCTGTACGCGGGGTCGTCCTTCAACAGAGGGGAGAGTCGTCATAGTTATGCGGCCGTATGTCTACTGGATCGTGTTGGCGATTATTTTTGCGATCGGTGTAGTTGCCTGGCGCATGCGAGTACAGCGCGCCTTGAGGAAGGCTCTCCATCAACCGGAACCACGGGCACACTCCATTGATATCGGACCAAAGACCGCTCGGCGGCGAGCTCAGATCGCCAGCTTCGGATCTCTTCTTGAGTTGCGGCCGGGAGCGGGCGAGATCCGCGACGAATCGGAACTGCCGCTTCCCAAAGCTGAGATGCTGGATGCACTGATGACTGAACTGGTGCTTGAACGAGACCCGATGCGTCAGGACTCCCTTGCCGCCGCAGCCCTTGTGCTCTGCGAGTTTCAACCGGCAGTCGGACCCGTACCCCTGTCTCCGCTCGGCTATCAGATGAAGTTGCCGACCAATGCCGACGGCATGAATCAAGCGGAACTGATGGCTCTTGCCCAACGAATTGCCAGCAACGATGGCCAGGATCGCTACCAGATACTCGCCCCTGCCGTCGCTAAAGAATCAGATGCAGTCATGAACAAAATCGCTCTGGCCAAGAAATTCGCCGATGCGATGCCACGTGAGAAACGAGAGCAGTTGCTTGCGCAGTGAGCGCCCATAGCACTCGAGCAGATGTCCGTCATGCCCTTGCCAGTCACTTAGCAGGTGACGATGGGTCGCGCCGCCATACTCGGTTGGGCAATCCGCTGAGATGCTGGCGCCAACGCCATCTTTCATCATGGCCGACTGACAAAGGCATGCAGCTCATCACCAAATCGTTCAGCCTTTCGGATCTAGCGACGAAAGTACGCGACGTCCTCGATGGGTTCGCCCGAACGACGGACGACCGATAAGCACAGGACTGCATAAACGTGGCAGCGCGAACAGGCGCTCCGAAGCTGCACGTTCACGGCTTCTTTCTCGACAGAAATGCGATGAACCCCATACGTCCATCCGGCACCGACGTAACCATCATCGTGAGGCCCTTGGCGTCAAAATCTGCGGCCATCTGGTCCCGCATTAGTTTGGGCAAGATCCCCTGGAGGTCGCGGCCTTTCCCCGTATCTTCGGGATAGCCCAGTGCCTGAATCTCACAGCCGCTCGTCCGACACTCAACGACCGACAGCTCAATCCTTTGAGGATCTGCGCCTCGCGCCATGAGCTCGCTACGCACTTGCGCGCGAATTTCGGACTCGACGCGATCTGACCAACCCGCATCTCGGATCTCCGCCTGGAGTTTCAGATGTTGTCGAACGGGAATGCCCGCAGGATTATCTCTATCTGTAGCCACATCAGAAGCTGGCGCGAGTACGGTCTCGAAGCCCGGCGAAACATCGATCGGCGGCGCGTCCGTTCTTCGCACCACCACCACGGCCGCAGGTGACTCGGTCTGCGAAGCCCGCTCCGGAGTCCTTGTGGATTCGAGCAGAGCGGCCCGGGAGACTTTGACGCCTGATGGACTGTGAGTGGTTTTCGACCGCTCGTCACTTCTAACTACCTCGGGTCCCGTAGCAGCTCGCTGAGAAACTGCAGTCCCGACTGCGGCGCGATCGTCGTGATGACGAGCCCACCAAACTCCGCTGCTGAATGCGGCGACCGCGATGAGAATCGCATAGACAGAGTTACGCATCGACCGACGCCTCGCGCAGCACGCAGTAACGGCGCCCGATGATACCGAGGAATGGCATTTGCCACGCAGGCTACGGCAGGCGCCGGTTCAACCGGAATGTCGTGTATTAGCATAGGCCACCTGAGTCACGGCTTCGGTAGGAGCCTTCCATAGGGAGCGATTTTGGAGATCACGACAGACGGCATCGTTCTACTCGATCGATGGGTGCAGGTGCTCGAAGGCACCGGCAACGTCGACATCCGCCGCCTAAGTGACCTTCGCTCCTATCCTGCGTTGGTATTGCTCGGTGAACCCGGCAGCGGAAAGTCGAGCGTATTGAGAACGGAGGCAGCCCTAGCTGGCACCCCGGTCATCAAAGTGCGCGAGTTGCTCAACGATCTGCCGACGCGGTCTGCCGACACCCTGTTTCTTGACGCCCTGGACGAATACCGCATCGAGGGCGAAGCAGCGGATAGGGTGACACGCCTTGCGGGCGCAATACACACGACCGGCGCGTCATCCTGGCGCGTGACGTGTCGGTCGGAGGATTGGCGAAAAGGAGCGGACCGCGCCTCACTCGCAAGAGCGACACCCGGCAGCGAGATCGTCGTTGCAAGGTTGCTGCCCCTCGACCACGATGAAATTCAACAACTGCTGCTGGCATTCGGCGAGCCCGATCCCGCCACATTCATTGCCAAGGCTCACTCCCTCGGCAGCGCCTCTGCTGGGAAGCCCGCTTCGATTGCGATTGCTACACCGGGTTGTCAAACGGGAGGGCCGATGGCCCGGGAGCCGCTATGCACTGTTCGCGGAAGCGGTGCAGAGTCTCGTTCACGAACACAACGACGACTACAAGTTCAGTGCCCGTTCCGGCCCCGACAGGATCATCGCCGCTGCGGAGCTCGCTTCGTTGGTGATGCTCGTCACCGGGGCACGGGCGATCTGGCGATCAAACGGTGAACCTCCGCAAACGCCCGGTGACGAGCGTGCGCTGCTGCCCGCTCACACACTGCGACTGACCAACGAGCTCGTTGCCGACATGCTTGATACCGCCCTCTTTACCGGAGAGGGTGAAGCGTTTGAGGCGATCCATCGTGCAATAGCGGAGTTCCTCGCCGGACGCGCGCTGGCCAACGCCATTCGAGGCGACCGATCGCACGCTGCCTTCCCCTTGAGCCGTGCGCTCGCCTTCATCACTGCGCCCGATGCCGTACCTCCCGCGGAACTGCGTGGCGTTTACGCCTGGCTCGCGTGCCACTTGTCGCAGTCCGGCGATGGACCCCGTGCGATACAACTCATTCAGAAGGATGCCGCGACGGTTCTCTTCTACGGGGACGCCGCAAGCCTGCGCACCGCTCAACGGCGGGTCCTACTCCAACACCTGGATCAGCTCGACCCCTATTTTCACACGACGGAAACGCACGACTCCCCGATTGCGAGCTTGGCACAACCGGATCTTCTCCCTGAGCTTCGTCAGATTCTGCTCGCCCCCACGGCGGAGTCGCATCTGTTCCTCACGGTGATTGAAGCGTTGACGGCCGCCGATCCGCTTCCCACGCTGCACCCGGTGCTGGCTGAGATCGTCAAGGATCCTGCGCGACCAGAATGGCAGCGCGTGCGAGCCGCGGATGCGTGGCTCAATGCTCCAGGAGCCTCCGCGAAAATGCTGTTTGCGGAACTCGATCCTGAGCCACCGTCGACAAGCCGCGAGGCGGTCCGCATTCATCTCGCCACGAAATTTGCCGAGGATCTATCGACGCAGCACATTCGCGGCCTGCTCAGCGACTTCGAACGCACTCCCGAAGACAACACGGTCGGGCGCCTCACGGTTTTTGCGCAGGCGGTCGGCGCAAGTCCCGCCGTACTGGAGCTCTTCGACGTGCCGCTGACCACGTGGTTAAAGCGTGAAGAGGGGCGGCTCCATCATTCGGTTGAACTAGAGAACGCCATCGATGCATTTCTCGCATCGGCGATCTCGCAGGCAGCGGACCTTCCGGCTCAGCGAGTCTGGAACTGGATTAACAATGTCCGTGGTGGCGTATGGCACGATGTACGCGAGAGCACCCGCGTGGCAGTCGCTGCATGGTTAGATGAGAAGCCGTCGCGTGAAGCTGAGTTTTTCGACGTTATCCTCGAAGACCCAGGTACGCAGGAAATCCCCGCGCAACCTGTGAACGCCTTTGCTTTCACGGTTGGGCGGCTGCCTTCTGACGATCTCGCCCGCACCCTGCTTCAGCGTGCGGCCGAAGCGCGTGACGCGACGCGGCTTCACGCGATCGCTGTCGAGATCGCGAGGCGCGCCCCTGATTCAGTTCTCTACGGAGAGATGCAATCCCACCTTGCATCGAATCGACCCGCCAATGATGCACTACTCGAGCGGTTGCAATCAGCGCGCGCCGAACGAGAAGAACAGAAACGCGAGAGTCAGCCGAATCGCCGGCAGGAAGACACGAACAAGGCAAAGGCCAGCAACGACCGAATTCTGACGCCTTTGCTGGCCGAGCTAAGAAGCGGCCGCCAAGCCCACCATCTGTCGTGGGCCGCGGAAATTTACTTCTCGCGGCCTCGTGCAAATCCCGGCGGCAACATGCCGCGACTGGAGGAGTTGCTCGCTGGGCAGGTGCTGGACGCAGTGCTGGAGGGCTGGGACCATCTCTGTTCCCATGATCTGCCCGACGTGAGTCCTGAAAGTCTTGCAAAGGCCGAGGCCGAAAACACTCGCTTCTACGTTGAATACCCCGTTTTGGCTGGCTTACATCGGCGGCTCATCGCCGGCACGCTCGCGTCGCTGAATGAGGCGCCCCTGACGGCGGCACTGATCGTTCTCCGTCTCTCCAGCACGATTGGTGTGATCGCTCATCGCAAGAGGATGGTTCGCCACGAAATCGGGATGTTCGCTCATCACCCGGGTGGCGATCTCACCGATCGTGATCAGGTTCAATACAACTGCTTGCTGTGTTCGACGATCAATCAGGAAGTCAGCCTTGCTCATTGAAGCCACGTACTCGCGTGCCAGCCTCGTGGCGTCAAGCATGTGGTCGACGTAGTCCTGAAGCCTCAGATCGCCAGGCGTCATATTGGCTTGGCTTCCCGAAGGACTCGTTCGCGGATTCTCGGCGGAAGGTCATCGGGCGTGAGCAGATCAACCCGTACGCCCAGCGCATCTTCGAGGTCTGCCTGCAAAGCTCCCAAGTCGAACAGCGTGGTTCCCGGGCTGGCGTCAACCAGCAGATCCAAGTCGCTGCCTTCGTGGTCATCGCCCCGGACAACCGAGCCGAACACGCGCGGGTTACTGAGGGGGCCGCGCGCGATGATCCGGCGAATGGTTTCGCGATACTGAGCCAGGACTTTTGAAGGCTTCATCCTTCAATGATATGGCGTGCGTGGGAGAGATTCGAACAGAGCGCGGCCACCTAAACGCGGGATAGCACACGGTGGGTAACGCCGGACGCGCATCGACGGGATGGTGTGCGAGAAGCGAGCGGGAGTTCACCGTCAGCAACGGACGCGGGCCGCGCCCAAATCATCTTCGGGACACCGCCAACCGCAGTGGCGTACTTTTTCTGAGACGCCAGCGTACTTTTAATGAGACATGCACTTGGTAAACACTCTTTGAGAATCAAAGAGATGGCGCGCCCGGAGAGATTCGAACTCCCGACCCCCTGGTTCGTAGCCAGGTACTCTATCCAACTGAGCTACGGGCGCGCCGAAGACAAAACACCGTGTGCCGCACGCAAGCGGCGGGGCC
>Ga0081455_10001790_pt1 | contig 25948 bp, 23 predicted proteins | sample TabmetS3T2R1_FD_70207 | JGI IMG/M metagenome (GOLD analysis project Ga0081455, IMG submission 70207) | Tabebuia heterophylla rhizosphere microbial communities from the University of Puerto Rico - S3T2R1 | ecosystem: Host-associated > Plants > Roots > Rhizosphere ...
CCAAGTGGCCGAACGTGTCCAGCGTGGTGCGGATGGCGGCCTGGAGGCTCGCTTCGTCCGTGACATCGGTGTGGATGGCGATAGCGCCATTGCCGGCCAGATGCGCTGTTTCCTCTCCGGCCGCGGTGGCGATGTCCGCCACGACCACCTTGGCACCTTCGCGTGCGAACAGCACTGCCGTAGCGCGGCCAATCCCCGTAGCCGCACCAGTGATGAAGGCCACCTTGCCTGCCAGTCGTGCCATGCAATTCCCCCTTTAGAACTCCCGCAGGTGCTCTCGCAGCGTGGTCCCGGCGTACTCTGCGCGCACCACACCGCGTTGCTGGAGCAGGGGAATGACCTGCTCCACGAACGGACCGACGTAGCCCGGCCAGAGACCCTGCCGGATGGCGAAGCCATCGCCGCCGATCGCCTCAATGGTGTGCGCCAGGCTATCAGCGACGCGTTGGGGCGTCCCAATGAACGGCAGTGAGTCGAGACTGACCTTGCGGGTGGCGATCTCCCGCAGGGTCGGGGTCCGGCCGGGCACGTAGAACTTGTCGAGCTGGCTGCGAATGCCCTGGGTAGCCCGCCTCTGGAGCGAGGCGGGGAGCGGCTGATCCAGTTCGTAGGTTGCCAGGTCGATCTGCAGTAGCGTCGAGAGCGCTGCCAGGCCGGCCTCGACCGAGGCGTTGGCGTACAGCGCGTCGGCCCGCTGCTGGGCCGCCTCGTCAGTGTCGCCGATAATTGGCTTGGCCAGGAAGAAGATCTTGCATTCGTCCGGAGCCCGTCCGAGCTTGCGCATACGGGCCTTGAAGGCATCATAGAACCGCTTCATCTCGTCGGGCGTCTCGCGGCCAACGATGATGGCTTCAGCGTGACGGGCCGCGAATTCCTGCCCGCGCTCCGACGTGCCGGCCTGGATGATGACCGGGCGCCCCTGCGGCGACGGCGTGGCGTTGAGCGGACCGCGCGAGCGGTAGTAGGTGCCTTCGAAGTCGATCGTCCTTACCTTCGCCGGATCGGCGAAGGTGTCGGTACGCGGATCCATGACCACTGCGTCAGGCTCCCAGCTTGCCCAGAGCTGATAGCACAGTTCCATGTATTCGTCCGCCCGGTCGTAGCGCTGGTCGTGTTCGAGCATCTCATGGTAGCCGAAGTTCAGCGCCTCTTCGCGCTTGTAGGACGTCACGACATTCCAGGCGATGCGGCCGCGACTGAGGTGATCCAGGGTGGTCATCAGGCGCGCCAGCAGGAACGGCGGATAGAAGGTCGTCGACAGGGTGGCTGCCAGGCCGATGCGGCGCGTCGCCGCAGCTATGATGGCGACCAGGGGACTCGGGTCGTGAAAGGGCGCATGCTCGGCATAGCGCAAATAGGCATCCATGCGACCCTGGTAGGTACCCGGCACCGCCAGGCTGTCCCCCAGCATGATCAGGTCGAACTTGGCGCGCTCGAGGGCAACCGCCATGTCCTGCCAGAGTTCCGGCTTGGTCCAGTCGTACCCGCTCCCGGTGCGTGGGCCCGCCCAGCCATCCAGACCGAACCCGGCGTGGGGACTGAACGCGCAGAACCACATCAAGTGCATCTTCGTCATGGCTGTTCTAGCGCTCCTGCGCTGCCCTTTCCGCTAATTCCAGAGTGCGGCTATAGGCTGCGCCCTCGGAGGGGTCTGGCACGCCCAGGTCCAGACGCCATTGCTGGGTACGAAGGTCACGCGCCTTCAGGACACAGAGCCGAGAGCAGGCTGTAAAGGCGCCGCGGAAGTGTTGAGCTTGAGCAGGCGTCACCCGTACCCGTCGGCCACAGCCCTCGCACTTGTAGCTGATACAGTCTTCTCCATCACCAAACGCATAGCCCGTGCCCTGACGCATACGGGAATCTCCTAGGTATGCGGTGCCGGGGCCGCGCGTTCCTGCAGCACCCCTCCGCCGTCCAATGAACATTGCGACAGCTCCTGCCTGTCTACCCGGCTTGTGCCTCGATGCGGTCATAGATGGCACGCAGACGAGCACCGGAGTCTGCTTCGACATCCGAGAACCACCGCAGCAGGGAGCGCGTGAGCGGGTCGACCGTCTCATCGGCAAGCGCTGCTTCATACCTGTCGCGAATGGTGGGACCCTGCCGCTGCGCCTGCCTGACCTTACCCCAGCGAATTTTCTCCGCGTCGGGCATATCGGAGCTGCTCACTTTGAGACGTTCTTCGAAGTCCGGGTCCTGGTTATCCGTCCAGGAGTATCCCAGCTCTTCAATGCGACGCTTGAAAATGTGGTAATGGCTGGTCTCTCTGTGTGCCACCATGGACAGACACGCTCGCAACTCGGGATCCGGCGTTGTGTCGGCCCAGGCTTGGAGAAAAACCCCAGCGCGCCGTTCCCCTGAAGCAATGTTGTTGAGAAGTTCCAGATAGTGCGGTGCGGTCTTGTTGTGCGTCGTCATAACACTCCTTTCCCTTGCTGGCCTGTGCGCATCGCCATTATAACAGGCAATGCAGCCCATGTCTCTCCTTGTCCTTCCCGAAACTCCGCACCTGTTGCCATCCTTGACAGGGGCCAGCACTTGGCGTACAACAGCCCCAACAGTTGGCGAGGTCCCACGGTGCTAGGGTATCAACTCCATGGCCGCGGAGAAGGTACCCAAGGGGGTGAAGTGCGTGGCCTCGCTGGCCGCAGTTCTCCTCGGCTCTACCCCCTACGTAAGGAGGCTATGCGATGTCGTACAAAGTGACGGGTTTACGTTCGTGGAACATCAACGCCGAAGACTTCGAATCCACGGTCCGCTTCTACCAGGAGGTGCTCGGCGCTGAGGCAGCCATGCGGCACCAGGTGGCGGGCGCCAATGTGGTGCGGCTCAAGCTCGGAAGCACCGGTTTAGGCCTCTTTGACGCCAAGGACGGCCCCCGGCCTGGCGTGCCCCACCACACCTTCGACTTCGAGGGCCCGCGGGAACCCGACGTTATGGTGCAGGAGCTCGAAGCCAAAGGCATTAAGGTGGAGAACGTCCGTATGCACGGCAATGGGCCTGGCTACTCCGTGTATGTCTACGACCCCTGCGGCAACCGTATCGAGCTCTCTACCGACCCGGCATAAGTATCCGCTTCCGCTTTGCTCTTTTACACCACAGGAATCTGACGTATGCAGCATGAGCGTCTGCGCCCATTTAATACGCGGGACGTGTATCCGCACCAGACTCTAGACAACGACATGTGTATGGTGGTCAAGGCTGGCAACCGCCTTTTCATGCGTGGCCAGACTGGCCTGGATCTCCGCCATCGCCTGGTGGCTCCTGAGGATGCCGCCGGCCAGGCGGCCCAGGCCATGCGCAACGTCACGCAACTGCTCGAAGAAGCGGGATCGAGCCTCGCTCACATCTGCAAAGTGACGACCTACATTACCGATCGGGCCTATCGCGTCCCCGTCTACAACACGGTCGGCCGCTACCTCAAAGAGATACCAACCGTGGCGACGGGACTCATCGTCAAAGGCCTCGCCATGCCCGAGATGAAGATGGAGATCGATATTGAGGCGGTGATCCCGCACACTTCTGCACACCGGCGCTTGCGTCTCTTTAATACGCGCGATTGGTTTAATCAGGCCATTGATCGAGATTCGTGCATGGTGCTCCAGACTGACGATGAGCTCTACCTCCGTGGCCAAACCGGTGCACAACTCGATGGCCATCGCATGGTTGGACTCGGACGAACCCCGGAGGATGCAGCGGCCCAGGCCGACCAGGCGATGCAAAACGCCAGACAGCTCCTCGATGAAGCCGGATCGAGCCTGGAGGAGGTGTGCAAGCTCCGTGTCTACATTGGCGATCGCGCCTATCGGGAGCCAGTCTATCAGGTGCTTGGCCGACACTTTGGCGATGTGCATCCCTGTTCCACGGGTCTCATCATGCGCGGCTTTGCCCGTCCAGAAATCCTGTGTGAAATCGATATGGCCGTCGCCCGCGCCCACGGCACACCGCACCAGCGTTTGCGTCGCTTCGAGACAAGTCAACAGTACAAAGACGGCCAGGATCTGCGCTGCAAGTTCTGCATGGCCGTACGCGCTGGCGATCGTATCTACCTGCGGGGCCAGACCGGGAGTACATTGGACGGCGAGTTCGTCGGCTATGGCGATGCTGCTGCCCAGGCGGCCCAGGCCATGCAGAACATCCAGACTCTGCTCGAAGAAGCCGGAAGCAGCCTCAACGATATATGTAAGATCACTATCTATATCGCAGATCGCGCTTATCGGGAGCCGGTCTATCAGGTGGTGGGCCAGGCTCTCAAGGGTGTCTTTCCGGTGGGGACCGGGCTGATCGTGGATGGGTTTGCGAGTCCCCGCATGCTCGTCGAGATCGACGTGGACGCCGTCGTGCAGGACGGACCAAACGTCTGAACACGTTGGAGATCAACCCCCATGACCTTCTCTGTGGTTGGTATGTGTCGTCAGACGGGGATGTTCGGGGCGGCAGTCACCACGTCGAGTATCGGCGTAGGAAGCCGCTGCCCCTTTGCACAAGCAGGTGTGGGGGCAGTGCTGACGCAGCATCGCACCGATCCGCGGCTCGGCCCCCGAGGGCTTGAGCTATTGGCTGCAGGGCACTCGGCGAGTCAGGCCATGGCAGCACTGGTGCAGGAGAATCCGACGATCGGCTGGCGTCAGCTCGCCATCATCGACACGCAAGGGGAGACGGCCTATTACCACGGAGACAGGATCAGCTCCATCCACGCCGCCGCCCAGGGCAATGCCGTGTGCGCCATCGGTAATATCCTCCGGTCTGAAGACGTGCCGCAGGCCATGGTTGAAGCGTTTGGCCAGGGACCTGAGGCACACCTGGCAGAACGCTTGCTCCGAGCCCTCGAGGCGGGTCTGGAAGCGGGAGGTGAGCTCAAACAGGTGAAGTCGGCCGCCCTCGTAGTGGTGCACGAGCAGCCCTTCCCCCTGGTGGACTTGCGGGTCGAACTCAATCCACAGCCGCTCGCGGAGCTGCGCTTTCTCTGGGAGCTCTACCGACCGCAACTGGAGTTGTACGTGAGGCGGGCAATTGACCCTGACAGCGTACCCTATCCCGAAGTATGAATTGGGCTGCCGCTTGAGCTGTGACCATGAGACGGAGTACAGTTTGTTAGGAGCTGACCACACGCACAACCAGCCAAGCACCTTGGGAGTCTGCGGAGCGCACGACTCTGCTCCTGAGGTGCAGAGCGCAAGACAGAAGGGCTGCCATGGCAGTGACGAACAAGACCAAAGCCCAACTCATGAAGGAACTCGCAGCGCTGCGCCGGCGGAATGCCCAGCTGGCAGCCACCGTGGCGGCCCAGCGGCAGGCTCAAGCGGCCGTGCGGACCAGCGAACAACGGTATCACCAGCTGGTGGAGCAGAGCCTCGGGTTGATGTGTATGCACACGCTGGATGGCACATTGCTGGCGGTCAACACAGCAGCCGCACGAGCGTTGGGCTACGGACCAGAGGCATGGCAGGGCCGGAATCTGCGGGAGTTCCTCGCCCCGGCAGTGCAGCCGCTGTTTGAGGACTATCTCGCCCGGATCCAGCATGAGCCCACGGACAGCGGGCTCATGCGCCTTGTCACAAAAACGGGGGAGGAGCGGATCTGGCTGTACCATAACGTACGCTATGAGGAGGCAGGTACCGCCCCATACGTGATCGGCCACGCCCTGGATATTACCGAGCGGGTGCGCACGGGGCAGGCCCTGCAGCAGGCCCACGCGGACCTCGAGGTGTGCGTGCAGGAACGCACGGCCGCGTTGCAGGAAGCGGAGATGACGTATCGGACCTTGGTCGAGCAGGCCCGGGATGCGATTGTCATCGTGCAGGATGGGCAGATTCGGTATGCGAATCCCGCTTGCGAAGCCCTCTTGGGCTATATCTGGGACGAGTTCCGCCAGCGGCCGCCCCAGGTGGAGGAGTTTCTCGCCCCCGAGGACCGGGCGCGGGTGGTGGGCTATTATGCCCAGCGGCTCCGGGGTGAAGTAGTGCCGGACTGTTACGAAGCCACCCTGGTGCGCAAGGATGGGCAGCGGGTCACAGTGGAGATCAAACCGTGTGTCATTCCGTACCAGGGGCAGCTGGCCATCATGGCATTGCTGCGGGACATCACCGACCGGAAGCAGGGCGAAGAGGCACTGCTGCAAGCGAAGAAACTGGAATCCGTTGGTGTGCTCGCGAGCGGCATTGCGCATGATTTTAATAACCTCCTCACGGCCATTCTGGCCAATATTTCCCTGGCCAAGCGCTATGCCGATCCCGACGGGAAAACGTTTGGGCGCTTAACAGCCGCCGAAAACGCCTGTCGGCGTGCCACCGAGTTGACGCGCCAACTCCTCACCTTCGCGCGAGGGAGCGCACCCATACTGCGGACCATGGCAATCACGGAGCTGATACACGATGCGGTGGACTTTGCGTTGCGCGGTTCCAATATCCGGGGCGACGTCGTCCTCCCGGCACAGCTCTGGCCAGTCGAGATTGATCCTGGCCAGATCCAGGAGGTCTTGCATCATGTGATCCTCAATGCCCAGCAAGCCATGCCCCAGGGCGGGGTCGTTGAGGTGCGGGCGGACAATCTCCCCAGTGATGCCGCGCTCCCGCCGCTGCTTCCCCCAGGGCGCTGGATCAAGATCACCATTCGTGATCAGGGCTGCGGCATTCCGGCGGACCAGCTGCCGAACATCTTTGATCCCTATGTCACCACCAAAGCCCGGGGCAGTGGACTCGGCCTCACCATTGCCCATACCATTATCACCAAGCACGACGGCTACATCACGGTCGCCTCGGAGGTCGGGGTCGGGACGACCGTCTCCCTCTATCTGCCGGCCTCTGCGCACCCCCGCGTGCCGACACCAGCCACGCCAAGTCCCCCCATGGTACGTCAGGGGACAGTTCTGGTGATGGATGATGACGAAGCGATTCGGGATGTGCTCGTCGATATGCTGACGCAGTTAGGCTATCAGAGCCAATGTGTGCGCGAGGGAGCGGAGGTGATCGCGCTGTACCAGCAGGCCCAGGATAGGGGGCAGCCCTTTGCGGCCGTGCTGTTGGACTTGACCATCCCGGGGGGTATGGGCGGCCGGGAGACCATCGCACACCTGCGGGCCATCGACCCGCAGGTACGTGCGATTGCGTCGAGTGGCTATGCCACTGACCCACTGATGGCGCACTACAGAGCGTATGGGTTCCGTGGGGTGCTCAGTAAACCGTATACTGTGGAGGGGCTCGAGGAGGTCTTGCAGCGAGTGTTGGAGGACAGGCAGGACTGAAAGCCCTGTCGGCAGACGGAGCCGCTCTCCGCCCCCTGGAGCGGCTCATCGGATTTCCCAGACAAATCAGCACAGAGAGTGTGTGCGCCTGCGCAAAGATTACACCGTCATGTGGAAGGGTAGTGGCGTTCTCCAGCCCCATGGGCGTCCAGACGCTGCACGTGGGGATGGAGGCGGCGGGAGTTGCCCCTCATACACATAAAAATCCAGGGCATAATTGTACTGTTCATCAGGATAAAACGTAGCGCCTACCGTGAGTCCCTGGAGACGTCGGATAATAATGAATTCCTGGATGAGCGATTGCTCTGCATCATCTAAGCCAAAGCTGGTGGTGTAGCGCTCGCCGATGTGCAGACTGAGGGCGGTGGCGAGTGTAAAGCCCAATCCATGCACGGACAGGGAAAAGATGGCTGTATCACTCAGGGGAGTGCCTGTCTGGGGATCGTCTAACGTCCCCCGGAGCTGCACCGCTTTACGCGGATGGCGTCGCAAGTCAAAGTAGGACGCAAAGATCGCCCCACAGCGGCAGGTCGTGGTAACGCTTCGCTTGCCGATCACGGCGAGGACCTGGGGACACTGCTGGGGGACATTGACTACACGACGGGTGCGACATTGGGGACACGCCATTGTGCCCACATGCTGGGCATCGAGATAAATGTGGATGCAGTCCATACATCTCTCCACACTTGCAGGAAGATTGGTCCCTTGTATACTCAAGCTGGCTGACTATCTAAAGGCACACATTGGTATAGAAGCAATTATATAATCTGAAAAGGATATAATACTAGAGGGAGGGGTGAAAAATGCTGAGGTATTCCTGACACCCTACCGCCCTACCGGAGCCGGTGCACCAACGGTGGCAATGGCGCCTGGGCCGCTGAGCATGGGGAAGGCCAAGGGGATCAGGGCAATATCGTCCTGCGTGATGCCTTCCTGCACTTCTATAGTGTCTCTCTGGCGCAGTGGGTGCCTCACCGAGAGAGGGCGCGCAGGGCCTCGGCCACACGCTCTAAAGAGACGTCGGGGTGCAGTTCAATCCACTCTTTCCCACGTTCCTCACGTCCGCTGCGCAGTTCAGATTCGATGCGAAATTTCCGTGCCCCAGGGGGTTCGGAGAAATTGAGGATGTCACGGCGCACGGTTCCGCCCGATGCCACGAGAATGCGGGCCGGACCAAGCCAACTCTTGGCTTTGGTCTCCCGCACAGTTAATCCTGACAGGCTAATCGTATGCTTGACGTCGCCGCAGAACTCATCGTCTCTCCTGCCAAAGGATGCAAGCCGCACGCACGTTCTGAGTGTATACATGAGTTCCTGGTCGGTGATTTCTACCCTTTCCGCGGCAATGGCCGTCTGCAGCAAGGCAATAGCCTCTTGGCGACGTGCGGACGGTAATGGGGCAGGCTGTGGTCGAGGCTCTTCGAGTTTGGCAACCTCAACAGGTCTCTGCTCTGCTGCGCCGGATGGTTGCGCTGCTGCTGGCTGCGGGCGCTGCACTGTGGGGCGTTGGGGCTCTGGTGGCGCTGGCCTCTGGCTGACTTCAGGGGCGGGCGAGGGCCCTCCAGCCGGCGGGAGCACGAAGACGAACTGCCCTTCCCCGGCGAGTTGCCCAAACTGGGGATGCTGCCTCCCTTCGGTTTCACGCATGACACGGCTCTGCAGGAAAGCGGCAAGCTCGGTCGTGAGCAGCACACCATTTTGATCGGCATCGGCATAGCCTTCGAAGGCCTTCAGGAGTTGCATGGTGAACAACCCATGGCCGCGCTCTTCGTAGACTTTTTCGCCAGATTTCCCGGCGGTGATGACCTGCACTGCGGGATCTTGCAGAATGAGCCGCAGGTAGTTGGCATCTACGCGTTGCGGAGACCGGGCTTGGGCCACCGTAAATCCCGAGTAGCAGGCATCCACGGCGAAGAGAATGTGCTTGGCCGCGATGCGCTGGCCGATGCGCCGCACATCAGACATGGAAATAGCGGTGGTAAAGAGGTTACGCGGGTTGGCGTCGTGGGGTAGTAAAAAGCCTTCGGTATCCCCATGGGGCAGTGCCATGGTCTCACCATGGCCAGCAAAGAAGACGAACAGGCGATCGTTCGTCCCAGCCGCGCGCAGGCGATCGTAGAGCACGCTCTCAATACCCTGCCGGGTTGCCTGCGCGTCGAGCAGGAGAAAGATCCGTTCTGACGTAAAGCCCAGGCGCTCGAGCGCTGCCGCGACACTGCGGGCATCATTGACCGCATAGCTCAGCGCCGGAATCTCAGGGTGTTGATAGGTATTGATGCCAATGACCACAGCCCAGCTGGTGCCATCAGGCTGTAGGGGTGCCGCCACCGCTGGCGTCGCGGCAGTGCTGAGCGCTCGGCTCCCCTGATCCACGCGCACGGCAGAGGTGGCAACCCAACCCTCACGTCCATCTTCGAGTCGGATCTGGTGCCAACCCGACTGACTGGCTAACACCGGGAAGATGGCACCCTGTGGCACGGCCGTGAAGACCTGGTAGCTCAGCCCTGGCCCGGCCCGCACATTGGCCTGTGGTGCGGTAATGGTCAGTGTACTGGCAGCCGCCACAGGGGCAGGTAGGCAGCAGCAGAGGAGACACAGACAGACAACGAACCAGCGCACGGTGCACTCCTTCCAAAGGTTCCTATATCTGTATTAAACTCGCCTCTTGGCGCGGCGACTATCACTCTGTACTTCCCTAACAGGCTACGATAGCACTAATCCAGAAGTCAGGTTGGGCTTTGATGCTCTGGATGAGGAACGCGCATTCTTGCAACGTGACGAGTTGTTGTGCGTGCGGCGTTCTGTAAAGAGCAGCCCATGATAAAACGTCTAGAACCCCTGGGGGAATTGCGATCCGCAGTACTGGCGTCTGGCGACCCCTCGCTATCCAGTGGAACCAAAGTAGAAGGTCTCGGTCACAGGGTCAATGGCCATCCGGATGCGTTCCAAACAGCCATAGAATCCCAAAATGCTCGGCATGTCACTCCAGCCTTCTTCCTCATGCGGTTCAGGCACAAAGGCGGTTGCTTCGAAGCCAAGATTTTCACCCACCTCTGCCAGCAACGTAAGGAACAGGCGATGGAGTCGTCCTTGCAGGAAGACGCCGCGAAAGAGCAGCTCAATAACAGGACTGACTGCTTGCGATGCGTCCCTATCCAGCTGACGGGCAAGACGCGGATGACAGAGCAGATAGACTCCTCCCGTATCAACTATCGCTTCCGTTACAATGCCTTCAATAGCGATTGCGAGGACCACCCGTGGCGTGTTTTCCTGAGGCGTTGCCGGACGATACTGATAGGATGTTGCACCCGTAACAGCAAACGTGAGAGCCATTAGTTGATTTTCGTCAGCAGAATGTCTCGTCCGCACACATCACCGACATGTGCAACAACATCGTCAAATGAGGGCGAGGCATGGAGCAGGAGCCCAGCCTGTAGCGCAATCCAGTTGCCACGATAGGCTTGCCAGTGGGCTTTGAGCCAGGCGTTGTTCGCCTTGAAGGCGGCGCGAGCTTCCGGTGTCGTAGGCATGGGTTTGCCGACAGTGGGGGGCGCCAAGATGCGTCCATACTTTTGTAACGCGTCATGGTCGGGATACTGCTGTGCACCGTCCATCGCGAGCTGACGAGCGAAGGCGTGATGGCCGCTTGCCAACGCTTTGGTAATGGCTGCGACGATCTCCTCAGCCGAGCAGGGCAGGGCGTCATGGTGGCCATTTGCGGATGACTGGCCATTGCCGCTCTGGACTTCATGCTCACGGAGCAAACGCAAAGCCGCGCTAATGACCTCTTCAGCAGATTGATATTTGCCCTGGGCAATTTCTTGTTGCACGAATTGCGCCAGGTCTCTGGGTAATTCATTGAGATTCATAGAATACCTTCATGTAAAGCCTCTGTGTAGTATAGCATGCATATCGATGATTCTTGAAGAGGTTACAGCTCAGGTCGATACTGATTGGCAGAAGAGGTGCCAGAGACAGTGCAGGCTTTGCCTCTAGTCACGTGGCAAGTTTATACGCGAGGCGATCACTATCTTGTCTGGCACCAGGCATGCACACGATAGGCTAACCGGGCGCTGTCAGGTACGGAAAGCGACGGAGCAGGAGGGGGTTCGTCACCGCTATTCCCGCACGCCGCGCGGCAGCCCCACCGAAGCGCCCCGGAGCAAGGCACAGTGCGGCGCTGGGCGGCTACCCTGAGACTGGACACACGCCGCGCCGCATGTAGCGCTCGTATGAGTATGAGCATTGTGGACTGGGTCAAGTCATTTTTCCTCTTCCCACTATGGGGTAGGACACGTTACCCCGGTGTCGCCTCGCACCAGGCTGGTCTCGTCACACGAAATCGTACCGATGGTATTGCCGTTGAAGGTGCCACGTGAGCCAAAAATCAGCATAATGTCTGTGCCATTATCGGTGATGGTGGCCCCTTCAGTAATGCGGATGTCGCTGCTATTTTCCGCGATGATCCCTACCATCGCGTTGTTGCGGATGGTCATGCGCCCGGCAATCAGCTGGGCGATGCGAGAGGAATCCTCTGCTCGGGCTCCCTCGGTATTGTGCTCGCTCAGAATCATGCCAGCAATGTTGCCGAGGCCACCCGTACCACCAAACCCTAGCCCGGTACGTCCATTCCGGGCCGCGGTGATCGTCCCGCCATCGAGCCGGAGGTCGGAGGTGTCGGCGACCAAGATGCCGTCGAGCATGTTATGCTCCGCAAGGATAGTCGGCATGTTGCGGCCTAGCGTCAGACTCGAGTGCCCAAGTGTGAGGATCCCGAAGGTGTTCTGGGTAGTGTGCACTGTTCCAGTGTCGAATGCGGCCGTCGACGTCCCAATGACAAAGATCCCCCCAAGAGCATTCTCGGCCGTTGTGACGCGCTCAACGATGAACAGCGCACTGGAGCCACGGGTGATCGAAATGCCATGATCGCCACTGCCGCGCACTTCACAGGTACCCAGGAAGCGCACTGTGGAGGTTTCGGTGGCTTCGATGCCGTCATCGGCACTCTGGGAGACGCGTAGGTCGCGCACCGTAAAGGCCGCACCCTGCCGCCCGTTGATACCATCTACGGGACTGTCTTGTACGGTAAATCCACGAATTTCGACACCCTGCGCCCCCACAACGTTGAGGAGGCCTTCGGACACATCACCTGCAGGTCCCCCGCCTGGGCCTTTGATGGTGGCGTTGTCGATGCCGTGCAGCGTCACCCGGTCGGTGGTAATCGTTACCGTTTCTTCACATGTGCCCCGGACACGAATCGTATCGCCGGGTTGCGCAATCTTGAGAGCTTTCGTAATCGTTTGACCTGGCACATCGCAGTTCACGTGGTGGGTGCTACCCAGAGCTGGACTGGCCATTGCGACCATACCCACAAGCATCCGCAGTGTTCCCATTACTTTCATACCGTCTTCCCTCCTGTGTCACAGTGGTGGAGCCTATACCCACGCTGTCTTGCCCCATACAGATAGACACGTTTGATACATGACGTCATGCATCGACTGGCAGGGGCAGACAGCAAGCGATGGCATAGACTAACGCTGGAGACACAGGAATACCTGAGTAGAAGCCGAGCATTTGCCGAGCAAAACCGAGTTTTTACCGCTCAAGGAGCGGCGGAGAGCTGGCGGAGGAGCGCCTGGGCCTCCTGGAGGTCGGGAGTATCAAATCCTTCGGTGAACCAGCCGTAGACCTCAGCCAGTAACCGGTGTGCAGTGTCACGCTTGCCCTGGCACTGCCACAGCCGACTGAGGCTTATCGCGGCCCGCAGCTCCCACCACTTCGCCTGCGCACGGTGGGCGAGGTCGAGAGCCTGGTGAAAACAACGCTCCGCCTGCTGGGCATCGGGGGGGGCCTGTTGCAGCAGTAACTCACCCTTGAGCCGATGCAGCTCGGCCGCATAGAAACGACCTTCACTGCGGTCCACCATGTCGAGTTGTTCAGTCAGTATAGCAAGCCCTTCTGCGGTCTGGCCGAGGCTTGCATACGCCTCGGCCAGTAGAGCCCACTCATATGGTAGCATCAGTCTATCGGGGGAGTGCACGATGCCCTGACGCATGAGAGCAACCCCCTCCTCTCCCTGCCCCTGGGCAACGAGAGCCCAGCCCCGCCAGATCCATCCAGACGTCAACCATTGCGAAAATTCCTGCTCCTCACAGAGGGCCAGCGTGGCTTCTGCCTGTTCTCGCGTCGCTTGGGTCTCTCGACGGAGTCGACGGATCCAGGTAACATGGGCCAGAGCGTAGGCCAAACTGTAGGGATGGGACAGCTCCTGGGCTCGTGTCAGCGCCTCATGGGCACATGCTAAGGCCTGGTCGCAATAGCCCAGAATCCCGAGCGTCATGGCCAGGTGCGCAAGGCACGTCACCACCAGGTCTTGCTCGGTATGGGGCGGGCGGGTATCGTGTTGCTGAAGATCCCAGAAGGTCATTGCACGCTCCAGGCTCGCCCGGGCGGCAACCAACTCGCCGAGAAACAGTAACGTAAACCCCATCGTAAAATGAGCGCGCAAGTGGTGCAATGCGATGTGCTGACGTTGAGCCAGGCGCAAGAGTTGCTCGGCGAATACTCGTGCGGCCTGTAATTCCCCCCGCACACCATGAAATCCAAACAATCCCATGAGCACCGGAAAGCGCTGCCGGTCGTCTCCCACTCGCTCGCACAGCTCGTGTGCCCGGAGACGGACGGGTCCCACCTCGTCAGCCCCTGGGCCCTTGGTGAAGAGCAGCATCTCCCCCAGGGTGAGTTGCAACTTGAGTTCGTGCTGCGCACGTATTGGCGTATCTGGCAGCAGCTTGAGCACCTCCAGGCCCCTGGTGCAGTGTGCGATGGCTTCGCGATGCGCCGAACGCGAGGCGGCGCGCTCCCCTGCCCGCTGCCAGTATGGGATAGCCTGCTCGTTGAGTCCCGCCTCGGTGTAGTGATGCGCCAGTATCTCGGGCTGCGTCTCCACCAGGTCAGCAAACCGTGCCACCAATACCTCGGCGATCTGCTGGTGATACTGTTGTCGCGTGCTGCGCAGCAGTGAGTGATACGCCACCTCCTGAGTTAGCGCATGCTTAAAGGCATACACTGGCTCGGGCACGGGGCGCGCTTCGTAAAGGAGTTCCGCCCCCTGGAGATGGGCGAGGTGCTGGTGGAGCGTCGCCTCAGAGCACACCGTGACGACCTGGAGCAGGGCCCCTGGCACCTCTGTCCCGATCACTGCTGCCACCTGCAACAGCGTCTTCGCCTCAGGGGGCAGGCGGTCGAGACGTGCTGCCAGCACCGCCTGGACGGTCTCTGGCATGACCAGCCTGGGATGCTGCCCTCCCTGCTCCACTACGGCCTGGGCTAACTCCTCCAGAAAGAACGGATTCCCCTGACCTTTGGCCACAATCGCCCGCACCAGTCGGTCCGGCACCGCCTGCAGAGAGAGCACGGCGCGCACCACCCGTTGACTCTCGTGCGCCGTCAGCCGCTGCAAGGCGAGCTGCGTGGCATAGGATTTGCCTATCCAGGCGGGGTGATACCCGGCGCGGTAACTCAGCAGCAGCAAGATGGGCACGCCCACCAGGCGCTCGACCAGCGCCATCAGCCATTCTTCCGAAGTGGGATCGATCCAGTGCATATCCTCCACTTCGAGGAGCAGCGGACGCTGGTGACTGGTGTGGAGCTGCATCTGGAGCAGGGCCTCAAAGATCCGCGTGCGCAGGGCCTGGGGACTGAGTGGGGGCATGGGCTCGGTGCCGTCGTCTCTCCCCAGCACGCGCAGGACATACGGACCCCATGCCTCTGGCTCCATGCCGATGTCCCGCAGGTACTGGGCTACCCTGGCAGCCGTCTCGTCCGGGGTGTCGCTGTCGGTCAGGCCACACGCCTGCCGCAGGAGATCGAGCAGCGGCAGGTATGGCGTGGCCTGGCCATAGGAGACGCAGCGCCCGGCCAGGAAGGTGAAGGGTTGGTGACGCACCTGGTGGCGGAATTCATAGAGGAAGCGGGATTTGCCGATCCCCGGCTCGCCAGCAATACCCACGACCTGACCGTGGCCGGCTTCGACCTGCGCCAGCAACGCGTGCAACGTGCCCAGCTCGCGCTCACGCCCCACGAACTGGCGGATGATCCGTCGCCCCTGCCACCCCAGGGCAGCAGGGTGCGAGGCGAGCCCCAGCACCTGGTAGACCGTGGGCGACGCGGTCACGTCCGGCACGTTGACCGGGGCCACCGGGTCAAGGCGGAGAAAGTCTTGGACCAGTCTTGCCGTGGCAGCGCTGAGCACGATGGCCCCCGGCTCGGCCAGCCGGAGCAGCTGGTCTGCCATCTGGGTGGTATCTCCCACTGCCAGGGCAATCCAGCGCGGGTCCGCCCCGATGGGACCTACGATCACCTCGCCGGTGTGCACGCTCATGCACACGGTCCGTTCCTGTGCTGTCCCTGGCCCCAGCACCGTGCCTGCGTGGCGCAGGCATTCCTGGAGGCGTAACGCCGCCAGCACCGCGCACCGGGCGTGGTCCTCCTGCGCTACCGGGGCGCCAAAGAAGGCCAGACACGCATTGTCGACGAAATGCTGGATGGTGCCCGCATAGCGCTGCACCTCCTGCTGGACCAGGGCGAAGACGCGTTGGCGCACCGTATACAACGCCTCCGGCTCCATCTCTGCGGCCTGGGTCACAACGGCAGACAGGGCAACAGAGAGCACCGTGACCTGCTTGCGTTCCCCACCCACGGGATGCGCCATAACAGGACTTTCCTCAGCGGCACCTGCACGTGCTAGGGCAGGCAGCGCCTCATGCTCAGGCAAAGCCTGGAGCTGTTCCTCAATCGGCGCCACAAAGCGATAGCCACGGCCATGGATCGTCTTGATCACCCGTTGCGTGCGGCCGCTATCCCCCACGGCCCGACGCGCCTCCGCAATGGTCCACTCTAAGGCGTCCTCGCTGACAAATTGCTCAGGCCACAGGGCGTCGAATAATGCCTGACGGGGGACCACCCGGTCACGGTGCTGGATGAGATAGGCGAGCAGATCAAAGACTTTGGGTTGCAGCTTCAAGGGGATGCCAGCATGACACAGCTCATAGCGATGCGTGTCCAGGGTATAGTTGCCAAGCGTGTAACGCATCGTCAACTCCCTCCGCCTCTCGATAGTGTGCTGAACCGGCTGTATCTTAGCGGAGACGTGAACGCCTGTCGAGTCCGAAATCAGCGCTTTGGTCCGCTGTACCTCCGCACACCGTGGCCTGGCCGCCAACGCTGGGATGCTACATCCCGCGGCGCAGATTAGACGCATCCACAAGTTAATGCTCGGCAGTCCAAGGCGTTGAGAAAGAAGTATTTCCGCCAGGTTGATGCCATAATCACCTTGTATTCGAGGGTCGCTCTCAAAACTATGCTTTATGATGAACGATCCGAGACAAAGGGTTTCAGCAGTTGGGCAAAACTCAGCTCGTGCCCATTGGGATCGGTGAGATGGAAGTACCGCTCTCCCCAGGTGCCATCCTGCACTGGAGTAGGCGTGCAACCGGACGCGAGCACGGTCTGATAGAGGGCATCGACATCGTCAACGCGGAAAATCGTGCGGCCCCACCAGGCAGGGAGATAGCCAGGTAAGAGAGTTAGATTGACGAAGGCATGCCCAGCCTGGAGCGTACTGAAGCGCGCCTGCGGTCCGCCATAGACCAGCGTGAAGCCGAGTTTATCGTAGAACGTAAGGGCCTCGGGCATGGACCGTACTGCAAAGGTCACGGCACTGATGTGATGTATCATAGGCGTTGTTTGCGTAGCTATACGAGGCTACTCCTCCCCAGCTTCCACACGTGGCCAGACTTGGGTGGCCATGGCCTCCATATGTTGTAGCATCTCCTCAAGAGTACGGCTCATCCGCGCAAAATCCAGCACGAGGTATCCTACCCCCAGGGCCTCATACTGCCGGATGTCTAAGGCGATCTCGGCCGCAGTGCCGACAAACGGGTGGCGGTGGTGTGATGATCCTGCCACTGCATGGCCATCGCTGTGTAGCGCATAATCATGGGTACGATAGACGATGTCCAGCTCCGCCGCGTTCCTGCCGGCCTCGCGCGCATAGGCCGCCAAGCGCTCGATACCGGTCGCGAGTTGGGCCGGCGTACCCATGGGGAACCTGGGGTTCGAGCCGATAGGGTACCAGCCATCCGCCAGGGCCGCCGTACGCCGCAGGGCACGTGGGCTTTCACCACCGACCCATATCGGTGGGTGCGGTTGCTGCACCGGCTTGGGTAGAAAGTCAATATTCGCGAAGCGACAGTATTGTCCCTCAAAGGTTGGATGATCACTCGTCCAGAGCTCTTTGAAGGCGTGCAGATATTCATCAGTGACCGCACCACGCTCGGCAAAAGGCGGCAGGCCGAGCGCCTCAAACTCCTCACGCATCCAGCCTACACCGATGCCTACGATGAGCCGACCTTTGGAGAGCACATCGAGGGTCGCCAGGGCTTTGGCAGCGACGAGCGGGGGACGATGCGGGACGATGATGACGCTGGTCACGAGCCGGATCGTGTGCGTTTGCCCAGCCAGGAAGGCCAGCACCGTGAGCTGTTCCATGGCTTCACCAGACGCAGAGCCTGGGAACGCGCCATCTGCAGTATAGGGATATGTGGAAGCGATGTGGCGCGGCACTACAATGTGATCGCCGAATAGGACCATATAGTAGCCGAGTTCTTCCGCGCGCTTGGCGATGCTGGCGAGATTGTCGGGGGTGGCCAGAGGCCCGCGCCCTGGTAACGTCAAGCCGTACCTCATACAAGAGCCTCCCTATCACTTGCATCCCAGTGGCGCCACTGAGCAGGTCAAATAACCCACGTGGCGAGGACACATGTCCCCGATCAACGCGACATGTCTCCTTGTAATCTCGGATGGGGGTATCCTGCCGTCAGAACCACTCAATTGTCAACACCATTTTCCTTTACTTGCTCGTGCCCCTATGCTACAAGCCAACCCATGTTGGCAGGGAGCTTTACATGCCCTCTGAGAGGGAAGGCTGTGCGTGAGGGAGCACCTCATCGAGAAGGAGGTCTGCCATGTCTAGATTCCATAAGCCGTATACGCGCTGGTGGCTCAGCCTGAGCAGCATAGGCCTCGTGGTTTGTATCATCTATGCTGCTGTCGTGGCGGCGCAACCAAAAGGGGCACCCAAGGAGTTGAAGCTCGGGTTTGTGGACTTCTTCTCCGGTGCGGCGGCCATGTTTGGCGTCTCAGGGAAGAACACCGCCGAGTTGCTGGTGGATAAGTGGAATAAGGAGGGAGGCATTAAGGGCGTCCCGGTGAAGATGGTCGAAGTCGACGAGAATGGCGGCCCCGATAAGCAGGTCACCGAGTATCGACGTCTGGTACTCGACGAAAAGGTGGACGCGATCGTGGGCTATACTTCGAGCGCCAACTGCCTGGCCATTGCGCCGCTGGCAGAGGAACTGCAGACGCTGACCGTGGTGCACATCTGCGGCACGCGCCGCCTGACCGAAGAAAACAAGCTCAAATACGTCTTCCGGACGTCCAATCACCAGGTGGCGGACAGCGTCATGGCGGCCCGCTACGTGCTGGCCGTGAAGCCCGAAATGAAAACTGTTGCCGGCGCTAACGAAGACTATGCCTGGGGGCGGGATTCGTGGGATGATTTTAAGGCAGCTCTCCTCCAGCTCAAGCCCGACGTGAATATCGTTGGGGAAGTGTGGACCAAAATCCAGGCCGGGGAATACTCGGCAGAGATTTCCAAGCTCCTCTCCCTCAAGCCTGAGGTCGTGCACAGTACCTTCTGGGGTGGTGGCCTGGTGACGTTTGTGAAACAGGCCGCAGCGCGAGAGCTATTCAAAAATAGTCTGGTGATCCTGCCAGTTCTGGAGCAGTCCTTCCAGGATCTCAAGAATGAGACGCCCGAGGGTGTCATTGCGCTACCGCGCGCCACGAGTGGCTACTTTCTGCATCCTGATCCGCAGAGCAATCCCCTGCAGAAGGAGTTTGTGGAGGCGTATAAGGCGCGCTTTGGCCGCTATCCAGACTACGTGGCCTACCGCACGTATCAGGCCTTTGCCGGCCTGAAAGCGGCCTACGAAAAGGCCATAGACCAGGCTGGCCGCTGGCCAAAGACGGAAGAGGTGATGAAGGCTTTTGAGGATCTGACCTGGCAGACACCGATTGGTCCTGTCACCATGCGCGCTGATCATCAGGCGGTGCATGCTGGCATTGTCGGGCTCAGCAAGATGTCGCCCCAACTCGGCTTTGCCATTATGGCGCAGCTCAAAGAGATGTCAGCGGACCAGATCATGCCGCCAGTGGGCATAAAATCCTCAGACTGGCTGAAGACCCTCAAATGACCTACGCTGTCGCGTAGGAGAGGGAGTGTTGCAGCGCGGAGAAGGGGCGCACATGGCGTTGCTCACCATCGTTATTCTGGATGGCTTCGTATTTGCCGCAGTGCTGTTTCTGCTGTCGGTAGGTCTCACGCTCATCTTCGGCGTGCTGCGCATTCTGAACATTTCCCATGGTGGCATTTATGCGCTCGGGGCGTATCTCGGAACGTATCTGGCCCTGAAGATCCTCGACGTTGGGTTGAGCCCGTATCTGACCTATCTGATGCTCCTGGCCGGGGCCGTTATTATCGGGGTGATCACTGGGCCGCTCCTTGAGCGCCTGTTTCTGCGGCGGGTCTACGGGCAAGCCGAAGCCATCCAGTTGCTGCTCACCTTCTCTATCCTCCTCATCCTCGATGATCTGATTAAACTCATCTGGGGTACCGCCCCTCTGATGGTGAGTACGCCCTCGACGCTGCTCGGACACGTCTCCCTCGCTGGCATCCCTTACACGTGGTACCACTTCCTGCTCATTGGCGTGTCCATAGTGTTCGGTGGTACCCTGGTGTGGCTGATGCGGGGTACCCGCTTCGGCAAAATTGTCGTGTCGGTGATCAACGATCGGGAGATCAGCACCGCGGTCGGTATCAACGTGAATCGCATCTATACCCTGGCGTTTACGCTGGGGGCCCTGTGCGCGGCCCTCGGAGGCGCCGCAGTCGCCCCAACCATTGCTGTGGCACCGGGATTCGCCGTGGAAGTGGGGGTGCAGTCCTTTGCGGTGATCGCCATCGGTGGTATGGGAAGCCTGGAGGGCGCGGCCCTGGGCGCCCTCCTCGTTGGTCTTGTCAGAGCCCTGGCTATCCACACGTTCCCGGAATTAGAGCTGGTGGTGATCTACGTGCTGATGCTTATTGTCTTAATGATCAAGCCTGAAGGGCTGTTTGGCGAAGTGGAGTTGCGGAGGATCTAAGATGGCGGCGCGACCCTGGTCGTTGGCTGTCCCGATTGTGGCAGGGCTGTTCGTGGCCGCGCCTTTTGTGGTGCCGAGTTGGATCCTGTTTATCCTCCATCTGGCGTTGGCCAAGTTTCTGGTGGTGTTGGCCGTGGCCCTGTTTCTGCGGGGCGGCCTGGTGTCGTTTGGCCACGCGCTCTTCTACGCGGTCGGGGCCTATACGGCAGGCTTTGCCGCTAAATGGTTCGGGGTGCGCGAGGCGGTGCTGCTGGTCCCATTGGGAGGCCTGTTTGGTGCTGCAGTGGCCGCCGTGATTGGTCTGTTCATCGCCAAGTACCGTGGGGTGTTCTTTGCCATGCTCAACCTCGCAGTGTCCATGATCCTGTATGCCATTCTGCTCAAGTTTTACTGGGTCACCGGCGGCACCGATGGCCTCCGGGTGCAGACGCCGACGCTGCTGGGCTTTGTACCACCACGGGACCTCATCCGCATGACCTCGTACTACGTGGTGCTGGTGGTGGCTGGGGTCATGACCTATGTCGTGTACCGCTTTCTCGCCTCTCCCCTCGGGTATTATCTCAAGGCCCTAGCGGACAACGAAATTCGCATTGAATACTCGGGAGAATCGGTGCAGCGCGTCATCTACGCGACCTACGTGCTCTCCGGTGCACTTGGGGGACTGGGTGGGGTCCTGACGGCCTTTACGGTTGGCCATATCGTCCCGGAATACGCCTTCTGGATCCAATCCGGTGAGTTCGTCTTCGTCGCCCTGCTCGGAGGGTACAGCAGTGTGCCTGGGCCGCTGATCGGGGCTATTGCCTTCGAGTTCATCCGGACGTATGCCAACAAGTATGCGCCCTATGCCTGGCAAATGACCCTGGGCATTATCATGCTGCTCATTATTCTCTTACAACCTGGAGGGCTGTGGGCCATGTATGAGAGCGTGGTTGCTCGCTTCAGCCGCCGTGCCGAAGGAGTGGAGCGTGCCTGAGCCCAGCCTGATCTTGCAGACCATTGATTTGACCAAATCATTTGGCATGGTCAAGGCGGCCGACACGATCAACGTGCACATTACCAGGGGCGAGCTCGTGGGCATTGTCGGAGCGAATGGCTCGGGCAAGACGACCTTCTTGAACCTGATCACGGGCTATCTGCGGCCTGACCATGGCCGCATCCTGATCATGGGGCAGGAGAGTACTGGCCTGCCCCCGCGTCGTGTCACTAAGTTGGGGTTAGCCCGCTCGTTCCAGATTCCGCAACTCTATATCGGCTTGAGTGTGCTGGAAAACGTCCTGCTGGCGCTGGCCGCTCAGGCTGGCAAAAGTACGGCCTGCTGGCGGCCGTTGTACCGGGGCCAGTGGTTGGAGCACGGCGCAGCGGTCCTCGAGCGTTTCGGTCTGCAGGCCTATGCCCGCCGTCCTGTGGCCGAACTGCCTGAGGGCGGCAGAAAGCTTCTGGACATCGCGCTATCCTTCGCGCTGCAACCCCAGTTGCTGCTCATGGATGAGCCGACCAGTGGGGTCAGCGTTGAGGACAAATTCCAGGTGATGGATACGCTCATTACAGTCCTTCAGCAGAGCGATATCACGACGATTTTTGTGGAACACGATATGGACGTCGTGCAGCGATACAGCCAACGCGTCCTGGTGTTCGATGACGGTAAGGTGATTGCTGACGGCCCCCCTGCCAGTGTGCTGGCGTATCCTGAGGTGCGTAAAGCGGTGCTGGGTCAGGAGTAGCCATGTTACAAGTGGACGGCATCTGCGTCACGATCAAAGGTTTTAGTATTTTGCGTGGTATCAGTTTGGAGATCCCCGCAGGAGGGCTGATAGCGCTCGTCGGACGCAATGGCGCCGGCAAAACCACCACACTGAAGAGTATCATGGGGCTCCTACCCATTACGAGTGGCGTGATCCAGCTCGATGGCACCGACCTCGTGTCCGTGCCGGGGCACCGGCGTGCCCTGTGTGGCATCGGCTATATGCCTGAGGACCGGCGGCTGATTGGCCCATTGACCGTCGAGGACAACATTCGCCTGCCAGCCTGGGCCAGTGGCCTGGCACACACTGAACAACGGCTGGCATACATCTACGAGTACATGCCTGAGGTGGCAGCGCTGGCCAAGCGCCGAGCCTCGGCCTTAAGCGGCGGACAGCAGAAAATGGTCGCTCTGGCCCGGGCTGTCATGAGTGGTACCAAGCTTCTGTTGCTGGACGAACCTTTTGAAGGCCTCTCCCCGGCCATGGGGGAGAAACTGGCCGGGACGATTCAGGCATTGCAGCAGGATGACCTGTCAGTGCTCATCGCCGAATCCGACGTGAGGCGGCTCCACTTTGTCGAAAAGATCTATACGATCGAACGCGGTGCGATCGTCCATCAAGCCAAGAGCGAGACTTAGAGGCTCACGAGGAGCCCTTCGAGAGTGATGTCCACCATGAGGTCGTGGGCAAGTTGCTCAAGGGCGGTCTGGAGGTCAGCAACCGCTACCTCCTGGGGCACACGCAGCCGGGCGGTCGCCTTGAAGAGCATCCCTCCCGTCATGGGGGCAGACGTGCACGCAGTCTGGAGCTCATCAATATTGATGCCACGCTGGGCCAGAGTATGCGCGAGGTCTCGGATAATCCCGGGATGGTCATTGCCGACCAGGTCGAGCATGAGCCATCGGGCCTCCGGCGCCAGCTCATCGGTGCTGCTGCGCGCGACCACCACCTGGAGGCCATGTGAGGCAAGCCCCTGCAGGGCGGTGAGGAGCGCTGCGGCGTTACCCTCGGGCACACTGGCGCGGAGGATACCGGCGAACTGCCCGGCCAAATGTGCCATCCGGCTCTCCAACCAGTTGCCTTCATGGGCAGCAATGATGTGCGACAATGCCTCCACCAGGCCTGGTCGATCCTCACCGAGCACCGTTAACACCAGCGATGTTGGCATATGCGCTCCTCTCCTATGCCTCCTTGTATAACGTGTGCATCGCAGTATGCGCTGTGGGGCGAGGGGTGTCAAGCGGGTAGGGTTGATAGTGGCTAGAGCAGCTGATGCCCTACACCACACAGATCACACCCAGGAACACTGCTAGCCTTTAACGATCAAGCAAACGATCGATATTGACACTCACTCAGGCAAAGCTCTCATGGCTGAACGCGTATCGCCATCTTCTGGAGACGCACTTCCCAGGGGGTGTGGAGACCATGAGTATCTTCGGCTCCAAGGCGCGAGGGGATGCCAGAGAGGTTTGGGGTGAGGAGCATCCAGGCCCTGGAAAAAGCCCCTCACCCTGTGATAAAGCCCTCTCCCAGTGGGAGAGGGGACAGGAGCTATCAGGTCGTAGCGCTGTCCGTGGCTGGCTGAGGAGCCCCGGCTGCTGCAGTGAGGGGCTTGCCAGTCGCAGGATCAACTTCAAAGGGGCTGAACAGCTCCAGCTCTTTGCCCATCTCGCGCACCGCCGGGATCACCTCTTCGCCCATCAGCCGCAGGCTGCGCATCTGATCCTCGTGCGTCATCGCCCCATCACCGTCCCAGAAGAAGACGCTGCCAGGCCGGATGTACTCCAGGACGTGGCGGATCTTGGGCAATATGGTCTTGGGTGTGCCAGAAATGATCGTATAGTCGTTCACCTGGTCTTCGTAGGGACGACGGTTCGTGCCAAACCGGCCGGCGGGGCCAAAGGCCGTGGCCGCGAGCTTGCGTGAGGTACGCGACGTATGGCCCGGCAGGTTCATGATTGCCGGGTTAACGGCCCCCTCATTGCCAGCCAGGAAGGGGTTGCTGACGCCAGAGAGGTATTTTCTGCCGGCGGCCTCAGCCAGCTCTTCCGTCTCATCGACGTGGACTTTCCAGAGATACGCCACGTTCTGGGTGCCGGATTCATACCCCTCCTCGGCAGCCGTGTCGTGGTAGAGCTGGAAGGCCTCCTTGGTCGGGCCCAGTTTGGTGGCCAGGAGCACCAGCGGATAGCGGTGCCGAGCGGTCCATTTCACCGTCTCGACGCTCACGGTGGACGGAATCCAGATTGGCGGATGGGGCTGCTGCAGCGGCCGCGCCCACGGATTCACATAGCGGTAGTGATAATGCTTGCCCTCCCAGCGGAAGGGGCCGGGTGTGGTCCACGCTTTGATGATGAAGTCGTGCGCCTCTTCAAAGCGCTCCCGGTTGAAGTGGGGTGGGGCATTATGGGAGACGCTCTCTCTGCCGCCGCCACGCACGAAACCCGAGACCAGGCGACCGTAGGAGATCATGTCAATCATCGCCAGTTGCTCGGCCAGCCAGAGGGGATCATCCCAGATCGGTAAGATGTTGCCCAGGATGATGATTTTAGCTTGTTTCGTTTCGCGCGCCAGGATGGACGCACCCACGTTCGTCACGCCCTGCATGCAGAAGGGCGTGCTGTGGTGCTCGTTGAGCATGAGGGCGTCAAAGCCTATCTGGTCGGCGTAGATTTTTTCGTCAAGATAGCGATTATAGAGCTTCGCGCCCACCTTGGGATCGTATACCCCATTACTGATGCTCAGATCGAGGCTCTGCGTACCCATAAGACCGGTCGTGTTGTCCTGCCAGGGCTGCTCCGTGAAATGCCCAATCAACATAGCACTCTCTCCCTTTCTTGACTCTCTAGTTCTGCAAAAACTCACGGACCACACGCACAAATTCATCAGCCTGCTCAATCTCCGGACGGTGACCGCAGCGGTCCAGAACCACCAGCCGCGAACCCGGAATGGCCTGGTGGTAGGCTTCACCCGCACTCAGTGGCACAATGGCATCCTGACGCCCCCACACGATGAGAGTCGGAAGTTTGCGCAAGCGGCGCAGGGTGTGCGGCAAGCTCGGGTCATGCATATAGGGTCGCCATCCCAGTAGACTCGCCAGCTCGCGTGCTGACTCCCAGGCTTCCGTCTGCTCCGGTGTGGGATCACTGCCGTACAATTGCTGGGCCTCTGCTACGCTCGCCAGATCGGTCAAGCTGGCGCGCAGGTATTCCCGGCTCACCACCAGGAACATATCAAAGATCTCGCCAACTGGCGGTCGTACTCCCATGGCCCCTACGAGCACCAGACGCTTGAATTGCTGAGGGCACATGGCAGCCATTTCAGCGGCGAGCCAGCCGCCGAGGGAGCCACCAATCACGGGCACCTGGCCCAGGCCCAGCTCGTCCAGGGCATCGAGATACCAGAACGCTAAATCCCGCATATTCATCACCCAGTCGAGGTGATCAGACTGGCCGCAACCGGGATGTAAGGGTATATACAGCGTATAGTGCTGAGCCAGAGCGGCATGGTAGTGCAGCCAGCCAGGATGCCCCATCTCATCGTGGAGCAGGAGTAGCGGCTGCCCGGTGCCGCCTTTGATGATATGCAGCTTAATACCAGCGGCCTCGACCAACTCTTCAGTCCAAGGCTCGGAAGTTGTTGCCATGATGCAGCACCTACCTTTCATCTATGGGGAAAAGGCCCTTCATCCTTCCCTT
>Ga0081455_10001791_pt1 | contig 25936 bp, 18 predicted proteins | sample TabmetS3T2R1_FD_70207 | JGI IMG/M metagenome (GOLD analysis project Ga0081455, IMG submission 70207) | Tabebuia heterophylla rhizosphere microbial communities from the University of Puerto Rico - S3T2R1 | ecosystem: Host-associated > Plants > Roots > Rhizosphere ...
TCGGGGTGCCGCTGTGGCTGGTGGTCGCCACCGCCGGCAAGTCCCGCGGCGAGGCGCTCGACCCGAACCTCACCCCGCCCGCGCACTGGCACCTGCTGGCCAACCTGCGCGAGGCGTTCACCCAGGGCGGGGTGCTGCGCGCGCTGCTCGGCAGCGTGCTGGTCGTCGGCCCGGCGGTCTTCGGGGTGCTGCTGTTCGGGTCGATGGCCGCCTGGGTGCTCGCCCGCCGCTCCAGCCGGGCCATGACCGTGGTGTACGCGGTGGGGATCAGCGGCATCCTGCTCCCGCCGGCCGTGATCACCGTGGTCCTGCTGCTGCGCCAGCTGCACCTGGCCGGTACGGCCGGCGGGCTGATCGGGGTCTACATGGGCATGTACATGTCCACGGTGGTCTTCTTCGTCACCGGCTTCGTCCGTACGGTGCCGGTCGAACTGGAGGAGGCGGCCCGTATCGACGGCGCCGGACCGGTCACCGTCTTCGCCCGGATCATCCTCCCGCTGCTGCGCCCGGTGCTGGCCACCGCCACGATCCTGATCTGCCTCTACACCTGGAACGACGTCTTCTACGCGTTCTTCGTGCTGGGCGGCGGGTGGACGCACACGCTGCCGCTGAACCTGTTCCAGGTGGCCAGCCAGAGCCTGTACGTGAACAACTGGAATCTCATCTTCGCGTACGTGATCCTGATGAGCCTGCCGCTGCTCGTGGTCTTCGCGATCGCCCAGCGTAAGATCATCGCCGGGATCACCAGCGGCGCGGTGAAGTAGGCGGGGTCGGGTGCGGAACGCGGCGGGACCACCGGTCCGGGGAGTGCCGAGCATCCGGGACGTCGCCGCCGCGGCGGGGGTCTCGCACCAGACGGTGTCCCGGGTGCTCAACGGCCACCCGCGGGTACGCCCGACGACGCGGGCCCTGGTGCTGGCGCACATCCAGGCGCTGAACTACCGGCCGAACCAGGCCGCCCGCACGCTCTCCTCCGGGCGCAGCCGGACGGTCACCGTCGTGACGGCCAACACCACGCTGTACGGGCCGGCGCGCACGCTGCAGGGGATCGAGGAGGCCGCCCGGGGCAGCGGGTTCGGGGTGGGCGTGCTGGTCGTCGAGTCGGCCGCCGAGCCGGCGGTGCGCGCGGTGCTCGACCACGCCACCGACCAGGCGACCGGTGCGGTGATCGTCATCGCCTTCGACGAGGCCGGCCAGCGGGTGCTGCACAGCCTGCCGCCCGGCATCCCGGTCGCCGCGGCCACCGAGCCCGCGCTGGCCGTCCCGCCGGGCATACCGCACGTCTGGCTGGACGACCGGGTGGCCGGCATCGAGGCGACGAACCTGCTGCTGTCCCTCGGGCACCGCACCGTCCACCACGTCCCGCTGCCGTCGGCGGCACGCTCGCACGGGCGTACCGAGGGCTGGCAGGCCGCGCTGTCCGCGGCCGGCGCGCCGATCCCCCGGCTGCCCGCGGCCGGCTGGGACGCCGCGGCCGGCTACCGGGCCGGCCGGGCGCTGGCCCGCAACCGCCGGGTCACCGCGATCCTGTGCGGCAACGACGACATCGCCACCGGCGTACGCCGCGCGCTGCACGAGGCGGGCCGCGCGGTCCCCGGCGAGATCAGCCTGGTCGGCTTCGACGACGCCCCCGGCAGCGCGTACGCCGTCCCGGCCCTCACCACGGTCGCGATGGACTTCCTCGCCCTCGGCCGCGCCTGCTTCGAGGCCGCCAGCGCCGCCCTGCTCGGCGAGCCCATCCCCACCGCCCGGCTGCCCAACCCCCGCCTGATCCTCCGCGAGTCGGTCGGCCCACCCCCCTGACCCGGACGGGGGGGGCGGCGCCGCCGGGGCTGTGCGGGCGTCCCGAACCGCTGCCCACCCGGGCATCGGGACGCGCGGCGGCGACCAGTACGGTGCTGTCAAGGGGTGCTTCTGATCGCGTGGACAAGACTGCGGCGAAGGGACACTCACCGTGAACTCGGCACATGGACTGCCCACCCTGCACCAGGGCTCGCACGACCAGGAGAACGTGGAATACCTGCAGCGGCTGCTGAACACGGTGTTCCACGACGCGCACCTGGCCCTCGACGGCAGGTTCGGGGCGGGCACCATGGCGGTGGTGCACCGGCTCCAGCACTGGTACCAGGTGGTCGGTGAGGAGCACGAGGTCGGCCCGCAGACCTGGGCGGCGCTGCTGTCGGCCGTACAGGCCAGCGGTGCCGGGCACCAGGAGGAATCGGCGGAGGCCGACACCCCGGCGGCGGTCTGGCTGCGGGACACCTCGGGTGGCCTCGAATACTCCTACGTCCCAGGGGAGTACGTGACCGAGGGCACGCTGACCCTGCACGCCGTGGTCACCAGCCACGCGGCCGTCGAGGCCGGCGCGCTGCCCGCCTCGGTGGTCATCACCGGCGCGAACGGCACGCAGAGCCCCGTCCCCTGGGTCGAGAACGCCGAGGCCGGCAAGTACGGCGAGCTCATCACCTACCACGTCGGCCACCTGATGACCTTCGCGAACGAGGGCGCCGAGGGTGCCGGCCACCGCACGCTCACCATCGAGGCGACGCTGAACGGCGACACCGCCTACCTCACCCTGGACCCGGACACCGCCCACCACGGGCGGCACTGATCCACCCGATCGGGACATTGCTGGGCCCGGGACCGGCTGCCTAGGGTCCGCAGCAGCGGGGGTGTGCGGCGACACCGCGCCGCCCGTAGGAGATGGGGTACGAGCATGCACCTTCGTCCTCGAAGCGCCGGCCGGGCCGCGCTGGCCGTGCTGGGAGCCGGCGCGCTGGTGGCCGGGTGGACCGCCGCCGCCGCTCCGGCCAGCGCCGCGACCACCCTGTTCGTGGCGACCAACGGCAACGACGCGAATCCCGGCACGCAGGCCGCGCCGCTGGCGACGATCCAGCGGGCGGTGGCGCTGGCGGCGCCGGGCACGACGATCGTGATCCGCGGCGGCACGTACCGGTTGACCACGAACGTGCAGGTCCGCACCAGCGGCACCGCGGCGGCGCCGATCACGATGGCCGCCTTCGCCGGCGAGCGCCCGGTCATCGACGGCGACCTGCTGCCGGCCAGCCACACCCCGCTCGGCGGCAGCATCCCGGCGGCGCAGCGCGGCGCGATCCACCAGGAGGCCTCGTTCTGGCGGTACGTCGGGCTGGAGATCACCCGCGGCCCGTACGCGATCTACTGCAACAACTGCAACAACACCACCTTCGAGCGGCTGGTGACCCACGACAACTTCGAGAGCGGCCTGCAGTTGCAGGGCGCCTCCAGCAACAACCTGATCCTGAACCTGGACAGCTTCGGCAACCACGACCCGCGCAAGAACGGGGAGAGCGCCGACGGCCTGGCCATCAAGGAGGGCTCCGGCACCGGCAACGTGGTGCGCGGCGCCCGGCTGTGGAACAACGTCGACGACGGCTTCGACGCCTTCGAATTCCGCTCCCCGATCACGATCGAGAACACCGTGGCGTGGGGCAACGGCGTCAACCGGTGGAACTTCCCGGACTTCGCCGGTGACGGCAACGGCTTCAAGCTCGGCGGTGGCGACCCCGACCCGCCGGCCAACCACGTGGTCCGCAACTGCATCGCCTTCGACAACACCGCGCACGGGTTCACCGACAACGGCAACCCTGGCTCGCTGCGGCTGGACCGCAACACCGCCTACCGCAACACCCGTACCGGCTTCGACGTCGACTCCTCGCACTCCACGCTCACCGGCAACCTGGCCGTACGCAACGCCACGCCGGTCGCGCTCGGCTCCTCCTCGACCGGCACCGGCAACTCGTGGAACGTGCAGAGCAGCTGGAGCGACGCCGACCTGACCAGCGTCAGCCCGTCGGTGATCACCGGCCCGCGCGCCGCGGACGGGTCGATCGCGACCTCCACGTTCCTGCGCCCCCGCACCCGACCGGAACTGGGCGCCCGCATCTGAGCGTGCCGCGCTGCTCCCGGCCGGCCGGGAGCAGCGCGTACGCGCCAGAGCGGTGGGGTGCCGTTACCCGAGCCAGCCGGCGTCGCTCCAGGTGAGGCTGGACCAGGTGAGGCTCGACCACGTCAGGCTGGACCAGGTCAGGCTGGACCAGGTGAGGCTGGACCAGGTGAGGCTGGACCAGGTCAGGCTCGACCACGTGAGGCTGGACCAGGTCAGGCTGGACCAGGTCAGGCTCGGCCAGGTGCGGCGGGCCGACCCGGTCGAGGAGTCCTCGCTCCAGCCGGCGCCGGTCAGCTCGCGGCCCATCCAGCTGCCGCCGACCCAGGCGGTGCCGGCCGAGCTGGCCGCCGCCCAGGCGGCGGTGTCGAACGGGCCGAACAGGTCGTTCTCGCCGGTCAGCTCGACGCCGTTGAGCGCCAGGTGCATGGTGCCGCGGGCGGCCTCCAGCGAGCCGGTGCCGGACGAGGCCGGCCAGCTCTGCGGCTGGCTCGGCCGCCGCGCCAGCGCCGCCGCCCTGGCCAGGTCCAGCTCGCCGGCGCCCTGGCTGAGCGGGTCGGCCAGCGGCAGCGGGCGCGCGCCGCGTACCAGCGCCGCCTTGACCTGGTCCGGGCTGAGGCCGGGGTAGCGCTGGAGCAGCAGCGCCGTCGCGGCGCTGACCACGGCCGCCGCCTGCGAGGTGCCGCTGCCCTTGAACTGGTCGCTGCCGACCCGCGCGCCGGGGTAGGCCTGGTCCACTGTGGACCCCGGGTCGCGCAGCGAGACGATCGACCGTCCCGGCGCGACCAGGTCCACGTGCCGGCTGGCGTTGCCGCGGCTGCTGAATCCGGCCACGGTGTCGTCGCCGGTGCCGATCGACGTGCCGGTGTCGGCAGCGCCGACGGCGATCAGGTACGGGTCCTGCGCCGGAGTGGTCAGCGTGCTGGCGGCCGCGCCGCCGTTGCCGCCGGCCGCCACCACGACGATGCCGGCGCGCCAGGCGTTCTCCACCGCGTGCGCCAGCGGGTCGGTGCGGTAGTCCTGCGTACCATCGGTGCCGTAGGAGAGGTTGATCACCCGGATCGGGTGCGCGGGGTCGTCGTCGCGGTGCGCGACCACCCAGTCGACCGCGGCCATCACCTCGGTCACGTCCACCGCACCGTTGAACGAACCGACCTTGACCGAGGTCAGCCGGACGCCCGGCGCCAGCCCGTGCACCCCGGCGCCGCTGCCGGCGATGATCCCGGCCAGGTGCGTACCGTGGCCGTAGGTGTCCAGGTGGCCGCGGCCGGGCACCTGGCTCTCCACGGCCAGGTCCGGGCCGTGCACCACGTCCGCGCCGCGCAGTCCCTCGACCGGCGCCACGCCGGTGTCGATGAGCGCGACGCCGACGCCCGCACCGGTCTGGCCCGCCGCCCGCAGCCGGTCGGCCCGGATCGACCTCGCCACCATGTCCAGCGTGGTGGCCGAGTCGTCGACCAGCCACACCGGACCGTGCCAGCCGCCGCGTGCCGGCGGTGCCGGCGCCGCGAGTGCCGGCTGCCCGCCCGCCATCAGCACGGTGGCTGCCGCGCCGCCGGCAGCGACCAGCCATCTCAGTACACCGTTCATGGAAACCCCCTGGGAACCGCTCGTGTGCAGACCGTGACACTTCGCGACGCTGTGTGACCACGGTTCCCGGGCGGTCAACCGAACTGCACCCGAACCGAACCCGAACCGCACCGGGCCGGCCCCTCAACGCCCCGCCGCCGGGACCGATCTGGAAGCCGCAGGTGGCCCAGCTGAGGAGGTGAGTCGTGTGACGGAACGAGCCGCTGCCGGTGAGCCGATCACCGATGCGCTCACCGGCGCGTACTCCCGTGCGCTGCTGGGCCCGCGCATCGCCGAGGAGCTCAGCCGCGCCGCCAGGACCAGCGTCGGCTGCGCGGTCTTCCTGTTCGACGTCGACTACTTCAAGAGCGTCAACGACGCGTACGGGCACGGCCGCGGCGACGCGGTGCTGTGCGAGCTGGTCACCCGGATCCAGGGCCTGATCCGCGGGTACGACCTGCTGTTCCGGTACGGCGGGGACGAGTTCGTGCTGCTGCTGCCCGAGACGACCAGGGCCGAGGCGCTGGACATCGCGCTGCGGGTGACCGACGGCGTGCGCGGCCACCCGTTCGCCGGCGACCCGCCGCTGCGGGTGTCGGTGAGCCTCGGCGTCGCGACGTACCCCGACGACGGGGCGGACGCCGAGGAGTTGCTGGCCTGCGCGGACAAGCGCAACTACCTGGCCAAGCAGCGCGGCCGGGCCTGCGCGGTGGCCGACGACGCCGAGGTGGACGGGCCGGTGGCGTACTCGCGGCTGCTCGAACGCGACACGCAGCTGGCCGTCGTACACGAGTTCCTCACCCGGTTGAACGCGGCCGGTGCCGGCGCGCTGCGGGTGGCCGGGGAGCCGGGCGCCGGGCACAGCCGGTTCCTGGAGATGATCGCCCGCGTCGCGACGCTGCGCGGGTTCACCCCGATGCCGGTCGACTCCGCGCTGGACTGGGCCGGCTGGCCGCCCGGCCCGGCCACCCGTGCCGGCGTGCTCCTGCTGGCCGACCGCGACCCGGCCGGGGTGGCCGCCGACGCGGTCGCCGCCGTCACCGCGCGGGCCGCCGGCCAGGGCAGCGTCGGGCTGGTCTACACCTGCGGCGACCTGCGTGCCGAGCCGCCGGGCACGGACCTGCCGGTGCTGTCCTCGGTCGAGTTGCTGCCCTGGACGCCGGCCGCGGTACGGATCTGGTTGCGGACCACGCTGCCCGGGGAGCCCGAGCCGCCGCTGGTGGACTGGCTGGTCGGCCGTACCGGCGGGTTGCCCGGCCCGGTCGAGCGCGAGCTGGACCGGCTGCGCGCCCAGGGTGGGCTGGTCAGGTCCGAGGCGGGCACCTGGACGGTGGCGCCCGGGCTGCTGGCCAAGCCGAAGCGGCGCCGCCGGCTGCCCAACCCGGTCACCGAATTCGTCGGCCGGCAGCGCGAACTGGCCGAGATCGCGCACCTGCTGGCCGACCGCCGGCTGGTGACCCTGGTCGGCCCGGGCGGCATCGGCAAGACCCGGCTGGCGCTCGCGGTGGCGACCGCTGTCGAGGACCGGTTCGCCGACGGCGCGGTGTTCGTGCCGCTCGCCGACGCCGGCACCGAGGACCTGGTGGTCGGCGCGCTGGCCGGCGCGCTGGGTCTGGCCGAGGTGCCCGGGCAGGCGCTGGTCGACACGATCGCCGACCACCTCGCCGACCGTTCGGTGCTGCTGATCGCCGACAACTTCGAGCAGGTACTGAGCGCCGCCGGCGTACTGGGTGCGCTGCTGGCCGCCGCGCCGGGCCTGCGGGTGCTGGCCACCAGCCGGGAGCGGCTGGGCCTGTACGGCGAGCAGGTGTACGAGGTGGGCCCGCTGCCGCTGCCCGAACCGCTGCCGGCCCCGGCCGGTCCCGGCGACATCGCCGCCGTACTGGCCGAATCGCCCGCGGTCGCGCTGTTCCACACCCGTGCCCGCGCGGCGGCCTACGACTTCACCCTCACCCCGGCCGACCTGTGCGGCGTGATCGAGCTGTGCCGGCGGCTGGACGGCCTGCCGCTGGCCATCGAACTGGCCGCCGCCCGCTGCGGCAGCCTGTCGCCGGCCCAGATGCTGGACCAGCTCGGCCGGCACCTGGCCGTGCTCGGCGACGGCCCGCGCGACCTGCCGGCCAGGCAGCGGACGCTGGGCGGCACCATCGACTGGAGCGTCGCGCTGCTCGACCCGGCCGACCAGGAGTTGCTGGCCCGGCTGGCGGTCTTCGCCGGCGGCAGCGACGGGCCGGCGGTCCTGGCGGTGGCCGGGTCCGGTGCGGATGCCGCCGAGCTGGGCCGCCGGCTGAACGCGCTGGCGGACAAGAGCCTGATCCGGGTCGAGCCGGGCGCCGAGGACGGGCCGCGCTACACCATGCTGCGGACGATCCAGCTGCACCAGCAGGACCGGTTGGCCCGCTCCGGGCAGGCCGACGCGTTGCGTGGCCGGCACGCCGAGTACTACGCGGGTCTGGCCGAACTGGCCGGGCAGGGGCTGACCGGGCCGGAACAGGGCCGCTGGGCCGCCCGGATCGAGCAGGAGTACGAGAACCTGCGGGCCGCCTTCGGCTGCGCCCTGGAGCAGGCCGCGACCGACCCGGCGACCCGGCTGGTACTGGGCCTGTGGCGGTTCTGGCGGGCCGGCAGCCACCTGCGCGAGGGGCGCGAGTGGCTGACCCGGCTGCTGGCGGTCGGCTCGCTACCGGAGCGGGGCCGGGCCCGGGTGCTGCACGCCGCGTCGGTGCTCGCCTGCGCCCAGGACGACCACGAACTGGCCGCCGCGCTGGCCGCGGACTGCCTGCGCCTGGCCCGGGCGGCCGGCGACGCCGAGGCCAGCGGGCAGGCGTACAACGCGCTCGGTACGGCCGCGCTCGGGGTCGGCGACCTGCCGGCGGCGGCCGGCCACTTCGCGGACAGCCTGGCCATCTGGACCGGGCTGGGCGCGCCGATGGGGATGGCCATCGCGCATGGCAACCTGGCCAGGGTGGCGCTGGCGGCCGGCGACATCCCGGTGGCCAGCCAGAACGCCGCCCGCTGCCTGGAGCTGGACCGGCAGCAGGGCAACACCCGCGGCGTCATGCTCGGGCAGCTGTGCCTGGGGGAGATCCTGCTCGCGCAGGGCGACACCGCCGGCGCCCGGGAGCGGCTGACCGAGGCGCTGGACCTGGCCCGGACGCTGGGCGACATCTTCGGTGCGGCGATGGCGCTGCACCACCTGGGTTCGGTGGCCTGGCTGGAGGGGGACCCGGCGCGGGCGCTGCGGCTGACCGCGGACGCCGCGGCCCGGCGGCGGGACGTCGGCGACCGCGGCGACCTGGCGGTGTCCATGGAACAACTGGGCGGGCTGCTGGTGGCCGACCACCCGGAGCTGGCGACCCGGCTGCTCGCCGCCGCGGACGCGATCCGGTCCCGGCACCGGGTCGGCCACTACGGCGACCGCGCCGACGTCGAGCGCACCCTCGCCGCGCTGCGTACCCGCCTGCCCGAGGTGGCCTTCCGCCGCACCTGGCAGCAGGGCCGCGCCGAGCACCTGGACCTGGTCATCGACGAGGCGCTGCACCTGGTCCAGCAGGCCACCCCCACCACCTGACCCCGCGCTGACCCGCCGTTTCACGTCGTCGCAAGCGTTTCGCCAGGACCTGCCGCGATGCTGTGAGCCGGAAGGTCACCGCTGGTGGGGAGAAGATCTCGGATGCGTACATTGCCCGGTCGGGCGCTGCTCGGCGGCGTCGCGGCACTCGGCCTGCTCGGCGGCGTACTCGGGTACGCCCTCGGACCGGCCGCTCCGGCCTCGGCCACCGGCGGCACCCCGGCGATCCAGAGCGTTGCCGCGCCGGGCACGGCGCTGATCCTCGTGCTGGACCTCGGCGCCGAGGTCAACCGGCAGGCCGGCACCTTCGGTGGGGTCTGCGCGCGGAGGGGCACCGTGCTGGACTGCGAGAAGGTCTACACCAACACGCTGACCAGTGCCGCGGCCGCGGGCGGCGCCGTCCCGGTGGTCGGGGTCGCCGGTTACGGGAACGGCGGCCTGCTCGCCGACGTGGGTCCTGCCCCGGGTGTGCAACTGTTCACCGGCCCGGCCACCGACGCCGACGGCGTACACGGTGCGGACGCGCCGCAGGTGGCGCTCTCGGCGTTCGCGGACGCGGCGAGCGGCAACGGGGCGGCCAGCGGGTTCAGGTCGTTCACGTTCCGGGCCGTGGTGGTGGGGGACAACGCGGTCGAGGCCGGCATCACCTCCGCCGTCCAACTGGCCCGGGCGGCTGGCAGGCCGAACACCATCGTCGCCTTCCTGACCAGCGGAGCCGTCCCGAACCCCGAGGCCGTTGCCGCGGCGCTCGACACCGTGCCGCTGAGCGTCCACTTCTACCCGTACGCGATCGGGGCGACCGCGAGGTGCGCCGGGGCGCTGCAACTCATGGCCGACCTGACCGGTGGCAAGTGCGGTACGCCGAAGAACCCCTTCGGTGACGGGAACCACACCGTCTTCGGCGAGGATGGGCTCGGCGACCTGCCGGAGATCCTGCGGACGCCACCGCGGTAGCCGCCGACCGGGAGGGTTGGGGCAGCAGCAGGGCGATCGCGGCGATGGCCAGGGCGAGTACGGCTGCGGCGCGGAAGACGCGGTCGTAGCCGGTGATGGTGGCCAGCACCGCCAGTCCGATCGATCCGCCCACCTGGGTGGCGGTGTTGGCGAGGCCGCCGACGGTCCCGGCGTCGCCCCCGGGTACGCCGGCGCTGGCAGCGGCCATGAGGGTGGGAAAGGTCAGCCCGATGCCGGCCGCGATGATCAGTGTGGGGCCGAGTACGCCCGTGGCGTAGCCGCCGCCGGCGTGGGCCAGCCAGCCGAAGCCGGCTGCGCAGCAGGCGCAGCCGGCCAGCACCAGCGCCCGCGCGCCGGCTCGCGGCAGCAGCGCCGCGGCCAGCCGCGCGATCACCACGAACATCACCGCTGCCGGCGTCTGCCCGAGCCCGGCCTGGAGCGCGCTGTAGCCGAACGCGTCCTGCAGCAGGAGCGAGGTGGAATACCACATCGCGATGGCGATGCCGCCGAAGAGCAGGAGCGCGCCGTTGCCGGCCGCGACGCCGCGGATCCTGAACAGGCGCAGGGGCATCATCGGGTGGGCCGCGAATCGCGCCTCCACCAGGGTGAAGACGGCGAGCAGGGCGATGCCGGCCGCGGCCGGCCCGGCGACCGGTGCCGAGGCCCAGCTGTGGTCGGCGCTGCGCATGACCCCGTAGATCAGCGCGGCCAGCCCCGCGGTCCCGGTGACCGCGCCGGTGATGTCGAGCGGACCCCGCCGGCCGGTACGCGCGCCGGCCAGCGACATCGTGGCCATCACGATCAGCACCGCACCGACCGGCACGTTGATCAGGAAGACCCACCGCCAGGACAGGCCGGTGGTGATGGCACCGCCCGCGACCGCGCCGGCCATCCCGCCCGCACCGCCCGAGGCGGACCACGCGCCGAACGCCCGGGCCCGCGCCTGCGGCTCGGTGAAGGCGGTGTTGATCACGGCCAGCGTCGCCGGGGCCAGCATGGCGGCGCCCGCGCCCTGCGCGAGGCGGGCCGCCACCAGGACCTCCGCCGCGCCGGCCAGGCCGCCGGCCAGGCTCGACCCGGCGAACAGGGCGAGGCCGGCCACCAGCATCCGGCGGTGCCCGAACAGGTCGGCGGCGCGGCCACCCAGCAGCATGAGGCCGGCGAAGGCCAGCAGGTAGCCGTTGACCACCCAGGCCACACCGGCGGCGGTGAACCCGAGGTCCTGCCGGACCGAGGGCAGGGCGACGTTGACGATCGAGGCGTCCAGGATCGCCATGAACTGGCATCCGCACGCCACCGACAGGACCATCCAGGCGCGCCTCATGCTGGACTCCACGGTGCTAGAGTTAGTTATGCGCATAACGTTATGCGGATAACTAACTCTGTCAAGGAGGGGTGATGAACTTCGAGCAGGCCGACGCCCTGAACCAGGCCATCCGCCTGCTGAGCCTGCGCCACCGGGCCAGGGCGGCGGCGTTGCTGGCCCCGCTCGGCCTGCACCCCGGACAGGAGGCGCTGCTGCTGGAGCTCGCGCGGACCGGCCCGATGATCCAGGCTCAGCTCAGCGACGCGCTCGGGTGCGAGCCGCCCAGCGTCACGCTCATGACCCGCAAGCTCGAATCCTCCGGCCACATCCGCCGTACGCCCGCCCCCTCCGACCGGCGCGCCAGCGTCGTCGAACTCACCGACAGCGGCCGGGCACTGGTCGACCAGATCACGCGGCTGTGGCGCCAGCTGGCGGAGGAGACCGTGGCCGGCCTGCCGGCGCGGACCGTGGCACAGCTGGCCGGCATCCTCACCGCCATGACCGCCAACGTGGACACCAGGCCGGGCCGGGTGCACCGATCGGGTCTGACTTCTTGACGGGGTTGTCCGCCATCGGAGACAGTCACGGCCACCACTTCGGCACCCACGGTGGGTTGGATGCGAGCTGCGAGCACGGACGTGGCAAGTCTGGTCGAGGCGGCTCAGGCCGGTGAGCGGCGCGCGCTCGAGGAGCTTGTCGCGCTTCACCTGCCCGTGGTGTACGACATCGTCGGCCGGGGGTTGAGCGGTCACGCGGACGCCGACGACGTGGTGCAGGAGACGATGCTCCGGGCCATCCGGCAGCTCGACAGCCTGCGCGAGCCGGCCCGTTTCCGGTCGTGGTTGGCGGCGATCGCGATCCGCCAGGTCAGCACGCACCTGCGCGGGCACCTGCTCGCCGAGCGGCGTACGGTCGCGCTCGAGGAGACCGAGGGCGTACCGGACTCCGGGGCCGACTTCGAGGACGTGACGATCCTGAGCCTCGGGCTGTCCGGCCAGCGCCGGCAGACCGTGCTCGCGAGTCGCTGGCTGGATGCCGACCAGCGCGGGCTGCTCTCGCTGTGGTGGCTGGAGGTCGCGGGCCAGCTCACCCGGCCGGATCTGGCCGCGGCGATGGGGATCACCGTTGCCCACGCCAACGTCCGCGTGCAGCGGATGCTCGACCAGTTGGAGCTGAGCCGGGAGCTGACCGCGGCGCTGGCGGCCCGGCCGCGCTGCGCTGACCTCGAGGCGGCGCTGGCCGGCTGGGACGGGCGGCCGGGTTCCCTGTGGCGTAAGCGGATCGGGCGGCACGTGCGGGCCTGCGCCACGTGTGCCCGGGTCAGCGAGGGCATGGTCCCGGCGGCGCGACTCCTGGTCGGGGTCACGCTGGTTCCGGTTCCGGTGGCGCTGACCGCGGCGCTGATCGGGAAGAGCGCGCTGCCGGGACCTGCCGTTGCTGGCGCTGCCGGCCTGCCGGGGGCCGCGAAGGGCGGTCTGTTCGCCAAGTTCGCCGCCGCGTTGAGCGCGCATCCGGTCGCCGCGGTGGCTGCCAGCGGCGTGATCGCCGCCGGTGTGGTCGCTGTCGGCATCCAGTCACCGCTGCGCCCGGCGGCGCCGGCCGCGGTGTCTCCGGCGGCCGTGGCCCCGGGCACGCTGGTCACTCCGGGCGCGGCTCCCCGTACCTCGGTGGACCCGGGCCCGGATGGCTCCGCCCGGATCGTGCCGCTCGGGCCGGTGTCGCTGGCGTTGGCCGGCGAGCCCGGGCGGTTCATCGTGCAGTCCGGTGACCTCGGTGTGCTCGCACCCGCCGGCCCCGGTAGCCCGTCCCGGGTCCGGCTGGCCGCGACGTTCGAGGCGGTCGAGGGTCTGGCCGATCGGCGCTGCCTGTCGCTGCGCAGCCGGGACGGCCGCTACCTGCGGCACGCCTCGTGGCGGCTGCGGTCGACGGCCGACGAGGGGACCGTCCTGTTCCGCGAGGACGCCACCTTCTGCCCGCGGGCGGGTGCCACCGCGGGCTCGGTGGCGCTGGAGTCGTTCAACTACCCGGGCCGGTTCCTCCGCCGCGTCGGCGACCTGCTGTGGGTGGACCCTTCGGACGGCACCGCGGCGTTCCGCGCCGACAGTTCGTTCCGCGCCGAGCCGCCACTGGCGAGATAGGCCGCCGACTTCCCGGCGGCGTCGCCGATAACAGGAAATCGGCACCGAAATTCTGGTACGGAAATATGTTATGCGGGCCGGTCGTAAAGCGTCGGCGATATTGCCGTGTTGTTTCCCGGAGAGCGCTGCTGTTAGCGTTAACATGAATAGTCGAAAGGCCTCCTAGGAGCACACCATGACCCCTCTCGGCAGGTCCTTTTTCACTACGCCCCGATGGCGCCGCAGGCGTTCGGTGACCGCCGCGGTGCTGACGGCGGTGGTGGCCGGCTCGGTCCTGGCGATCACCGCGTCGACGGCGACGGCGGCGACCGTGGACACGACCGCGTGGTATGTGCTGGTCAACCACAACAGCGGGAAGGCGCTGGACGTGTGCGGGGTGTCGACCGCCGACGGTGCCTGCGTCCAGCAGTGGGCCCGGCACGACGGCACCAACCAGCAGTTCCAGTTCGTGGACTCCGGCGGGGGCTTCTTCCGGCTGAAGGCCCGGCATTCCAGCAAGGTGCTGGACGTAACCAACTCCTCGACCGCGAACGGCGCGGCGATCGCCCAGCGGACCGACGGCAACGGCGCCAACCAGCAGTTCCGGCTGGTCGACTCGGCCGGTGGCTTCGTGCGGCTGATCAACCGCAACAGCGGCAAGGCCGTCGAGGTGCAGGGCAACTCCACCGCCGACGGCGGCGCCGTGGTGCAGAACACCGACACCAACGCGAACAACCAGCAGTGGCAGTTGGTCCGCATGAGCGGCTCGCCCGGCACGCTGCCCTCGACGTTCCGGTGGAGCTCCAGCGGCGTGCTGGCCGGGCCGCGACCCGACGGCGCGCACAGCGACGTACTGGCGATCAAGGACTTCTCGGTGGTGCGGTTCAACAACCAGTGGCTGGTCTACGCCACGACCGCCCGGCCGTCCGGCTGGAGTCTGGTGGAGTTCGCGTTCGGCGACTGGCCGCAGGCCGCGTCCGCGCAGCACACCTACCTGGACACCTCATCGGCGATCGGATCCGGTTACCGCGCCGCGCCGCAGCTGTTCTTCTTCGCGCCGCAGAACCTGTGGTACCTGGTGTACCAGACCGGCCCGCCCACCTATTCCACGAGCTCCAACCCGGCCGACCCGCGCTCCTGGTCGGCACCGCGCACCTTCATCGCCACCGAGCCGCCGATCGTGACGCAGAACAAGGGGCCCGGCACGTGGATCGACTTCTGGGTCATCTGCGACTCGGCCAACTGCTTCCTGTTCTTCAGCGACGACAACGGTCACGAATACCGGGCGCAGACCAGCCTCGCCAACTTCCCCAACGGTTTCGGCAACACCCAGATCGTGCTGAGCGACTCGCGGTTCGCGCTGTTCGAGGCCTCGAACGTGTACAAGCTCGCCGGGCAGAACCGGTACGCGATGATCGTGGAGGCCATCGGCTCCTCCGGCCGGCGTTACTTCCGCTCGTGGACCTCCACCAGCCTCACCGGCTCGTGGACACCGCTGGCGGCCACCGAATCCGAACCGTTCGCCGGCCGGGCGAACGTCACCTTCCCCGGCGGTGCCTGGACCCAGGACATCAGCCACGGCGAAATGGTCCGGGCCGGCAACGACCAGACACTGACGATCGACCCCTGCCACCTGCAGTACGTGTACCAGGGCATGGATCCGGGCGCCAGCGGCGAGTACATCCGGCTGCCGTGGCGCATGGGCCTGCTCACCCAGACCAACTCACCCTGCTGATACTGGCCGAAGGGGCAGCGGTACCGGCAGTTTCCCTTGCGGTACCGGCAGTTTGCGGCCGGGTACGGGCTCCCGCGCGTACCCGGCCGCACCCTCGGCGGGACGCACCCGGCAACAGCGCCGGGCGCGCCCGAACATGCGGGGGAATCCAAGGTGCGACAGAGATCGAGCAGGTGGCCGGGACGTGCGGCCGCGCTGGCCGGGCTGGCACTGGCCGCGACCGGCGTGGCCGTACCGGCGGCGAGTCCGGTGGCGGCGCAACCGGCGGCGGCACGGCCGGCGGCGGTGCAGCCGGCGGCGCCGACCGAGGGCGACGCGGTCGCCAGGGCCAATGCGGTGCTGCAGGACAAGAAGGACGCGGTACGCGCCGGAGCGGGCGACGCGTTCACGGTGTGGGGGACTCAGATCGACCCCGACGGCGCCACCCACGTCCGCTACACCCGGGCGTACCAGGGTCTGCCGGTGCGCGGCGGCGACGTCGTGGTGCACCACACCGCCGAGGGCCGGTTCGCCGGGGCCGGCGTGGCCAACGACCGCGCGATCACGGTCGGCACCACGCCGTCGGTGACCGCTGACGCCGCGGTCGCGGCGGCGCGGACCGGGTTCGCCGGGACCGTGGAGCGGGTGGGCACACCCGAACTCGCCGTGGACGCGGCCGGGGAGAGTGGGCCGCGGCTGGCCTGGCGGATCCTCGTCGCCGGCAGTGACGCCGACGGCGGCCCGTCCCGCCAGCAGGTGTACGTCGACGCGCTCACCGGGGCGGTGCTGGCCGCGGACGAGCAGATCAAGGCGGACAGCGTGGTCGGCCACTCCTTCCACTCCGGCAACGTGACCATCGCGGTCTACAAGCCCGTGGGCGTAGGCGGATTCCAGGTCTCCGACCCCAGCCGGCCGGGTGCCACCGTCTGCACGCTGAACAACGCCAGCGAGTTCGGCACCTGCGAGTCGCCGTACTTCTTCGGTACCACCACGCTGGGCAACGGCGCCCAGTCCGACCCGGCCACCGCGATGGTGGACGCGGCGTACGGCGAGGCGACGACGTACGCGTACTACAACCAGACCTTCGGCCGGAAGGGCGTTTTCGACAACGGCCACGGGGTTCCGTCGAAGGTGCACTGGCGCTACGGCGAGGCCAACGCGCGGTGGGATCCCGACTGCCAGTGCATGCTGTACGGCGACGGCACCGGCAACCAGATCCCGGTGCTCTCGCTGGATGTGGCCGGGCACGAGATGACGCACGGCGTGACCGAGCACAGCGTCCCTGGCGGGTTGATCTACAAGAAGGAGTCCGGCGGGCTGAACGAGTCCACCAGTGACATCTTCGGCACCGCGGTGGAGTTCTTCGCGCAGAACCCGAACGACCCGGCCGACTACCTCATCGCCGAGAAGGTCAACCTCCTGGGCACCGGCCCGCTGCGGTACATGTACGACCCGCCGCTCGACGGCCTCTCGGACGGTTGCTGGAACAGCCAGGTGCAGACGCACAAGGTGCACTACTCCTCGGGCGTGGGCAACCACTTCTTCTTCCTGCTGGCCGAGGGCAGCGGCAACACCGCGTACGGCTTCTCGCCGGTGTGTTCCGGCGGGGCGCTCAGCGGGATCGGCCGGGACAAGGCGGCGCGCATCTGGTACCAGGCGCTGACCCGCTACTTCACCTCGACCACGTCGTACGTGAACACCGCGAACCCGACCAACACCGCCCGTGCCGCCACCCTCGCCGCCGCGTCCGACCTGTACGGCTTCTGCGGCGCCGAGTACCGCGCGGTGCAGAACGCGTGGTCGGCGGTGTCGGTGACCGGCGCCGACGCCTCCTGCGTGGAGACGCGGATCCACGGCTGGGTGCTGGACACCCAGCTCAGCCAGGCCACGCAGGGCAACACCACCGGGGCCACGAACACCGTTGTCCACAATGGACCCGGCCAGTTCACCGTCACCTTCCCGAACCTGGCCGGCAGCCTGGCGCAGGGCGGCATGGTGCAGGTCAGCCGGTACGGCACCGCGCAGGGTTCATGCGCGGCGGCGGACTGGTACCAGGTCGGCACCGGCGTCAAGGTGATCGTCAGCTGCGCCGACCTGGCCGGCGCGCCGGCCGACCTGCCGTACCTGGCCTCGTTCACCCGCTCCCGGCTGTCCGGCGGCACCTTCGGGTACGCCTGGGCCGGCGCGCCGAGCACGCCGAGCTACACCGCGCCGGCGAGCTGGTCGTACAACGGCAAGGGCGGCGCGAACACGGTGCAGCGGCTGGCCATCGGGCGGTACCAGGTGCGGTTCCCGGGGCTGGCGGTGCCCGGTGGCTCGGTCATGGTGACCGCGCAGGGGTACCTCACGCACCGCTGCGTGGCGGAGAACTGGCTGCCCTCCGGGGCCGACGAGCTGGTGCTGGTCCGGTGCACCGACCTGACCGGCGCACCGGTGGACGCCGCGTTCGACGCGACGTTCGTGAACGAGGAGTCGGCGCTCGGCACCAGCCAGCCGTCTGGGTACGCCTGGGTGAACGGGATCCTGCCCAGCGGGCCGGTCAGTGCGGCGTACTCGTTCAACTCCACCGGGCGGGCGCAGACGCTCACCCACGTGGCCGGTAGCGGAACGTACGAGGTGACGTTCACCCAGCTGTCGCTGCCGAACGGCGTGCCGCACGTCGTGCCGCAGGACTATGCCGGCAGCGGATCCACCTGCCGCGTATGGATGTTCTTCGCCACCGGCACGGTCGGCGCGCGGGTCACCGTACGCTGCGAGACGGCGGCCGGGGTCGCGGCGGACGGTTCGTTCGACCTGCTGTGGTTCGGCTGACCTACCGCTGATCGCGGGGGCTCCGGGTGTCCGGGGCCCCCGCTCCCGCGTCCCCGCCGGTGCCCGGGTCGAGCAGTGCGGCGAGGGTGGCGGGGAGGTTTTCCCTTGTGTAGACGGCAGTTCCGTCGTACGGGGCGCAGATCTCCCTTGTCCGGGCGGTGGTTCTGGCGCTGCGCGGGTCGGGCCGGCGGCCGCTGCGGTGCCGCAGCGCGGTGGCGATGCCGAGCAGGCGGGCGGCACGGTCCGGGTGCCGGTCGGCCAGCAGCGCGGCGTGCTGCTCCACCACCATCGGCAGGTCGTCCTGCGTCGTCTCGGGCAGCGCGCCGGCCCCGGCGGCGAGGGTGCCGGCCGCCTCGGCGTACCGGCGGGTCGCGGCCAGTACGAGGCTGCTGCGGCACAGGACCACGCCGCGCAGCGCGGTGTCCTCGCCGAAGCGGTCGGTCAGCCGGACCGCCTCGTGCATCGCCGCGCCGGCAGCGGCCGGGTCGGTCGGCAGCCGGGCCAGCGCCAGCAGCGTGTACGCCAGCGCCTGGTACCGGTCGTTCCGGCCGCGGGCCAGCACCGCGACCGCCTCCGCGGCGAGTACCGCTGCCCGCGCCGGATCGTCGCTGCCGTAGGCGAACTCGGCCAGGTTCAGTAGCGTGCGGCCGAGCTCGGCATCGTCCGCCCCGGCCAGCCGCTTCGCGCTGAGCGCCTGCGCCATCAGCGCCCGGGCCGGCTCGAATTCCCCTGCGTACCAGGCGGTCGCGGCCAGGTTGTGCAGCGCGCGGGCGAGCGTCCGCTGGTCGCCGGCCGCCTGCGCCGCGGCCGCCGCGGCCCGGGTGTGCCGGTCCGCCGCGGCCAGGTCCCCGCGCTCGACCGCCAGCGTGCCGAGCAGCAGCCCGGCCACCGCCCGCCCGGCGTCGTCGGCGGGCGGCAACGCGGCCGTCCCGCGCCGTGCCAGCTCCTCCGCGCCCGCGCGGTCCCCCAGGTGCTGCGCGAACCGCCCCGCCCGCAGCAACGCCCACGCGTTCCCCTGCGCGCCAGGCCCGGTGAGCACGGCCCGCCCCTCGACGAACCGCCCGCGCAGCTCGTACCAGCCGAACAGCGCCTCCACGGTCGGCACGTCCAGGTCCCTCGCCACCGCCACCGCCGCCCGTACGTTTCCGGCCTCGGCGTCCAGCCCGGCGTACCCGTCCTCGGCGGCGGCGCGCACCCGGTCGAGGTAGCGCCCGGCGAACGCGGCCAGTACCGCGCCCCGCTCCGCGCTGCCCGCCAGCAACTCGCCGGCCAGCTCGCGCATCGCGTCCGGCAGCACGTACCGGGTGCCGGCCGGCTCCCGGTGGGCCCGCAGCAGGCTCGCGTCGACCAGCCCGGTCAGCGCGTCCAGCAGCGCGGTGGTGTCGCCGTCCACTGTGGACAGTACGGCTTCCAGGTCGGCGAGCAGCGCCCCGGCGGCGAACGGCGCCAGCCGGGCGAACAGCCGGCGGGACGGCGTACCCACCAGGTCCAGGCTGTGCTCGAGGGTGGCGCGCAGTGACCGCTGCCGGCCCGGCAGGTCGCGCGGCCCGTCGCTGAGCAGCTCCAGCCGGCGGTCGAGCCGGGCGGCCAGCTCGGCCGGGCTGAGCGTACGCAGCCGGGCCGCGGCCAGCTCCAGGGCCAGCGGCAGCCCGTCCACCGCCCGGCACACCCGCGCCAGCGGGATCGCGTTGGCCGCGGTCAGCTCGAACCCGGGCCAGGCCCGCGCGGCCTGCCGTACCAGCAGCTCCATGGCGGGTACGCCGGCCAGCTCGGCGAGCCACCCGGGGCCGGCGCCCTTGATCTGCTCCGGCGCCGGGACCGGCAGCGGGTCCAGCCGCAGCAGCCACTCCGCGTCGACCCGCAGCGGCACCCGGCTGGCCACCACGACGGTGAGGGCCGGGCAGCGGGCGACCAGCTCGCGCAGCTCCGGCGCCGCGGCGGCCACCCGTTCGGCGCCGTCCAGCACCAGCACCAGCCGCCGGTCGCGCAGCTCCGCCGCGATCCTGGTCACCGGGTCCAGCCTGGACCGGCCGCCGGCGCCGACCGCCTCGGCCACCAACTCGCCCACCACGGCCGGGTCGCCGAGGCTCGACACGTCCAGCACGCGGACCGGCAGCCCCGCCGCGGCGACCACCGCGGCCGCCTCGACGACCAGCCTCGACTTGCCCACCCCGCCGGTCCCGGTCACCGTGACCAGCCGGTGCACCCCCTGCCGCACCGCCCGCACCACGACGCCCAGCTCCGCCTGCCGGCCCACCAGCGGCGCCTCCCACACCCCGCCGGCGCCCGCCGCCCCGCCGCGGGGCGCCGCGAGCAGCGCGCCGCGCTCGTCCGGGCGTAGCCGCAGGGCATCGGCGACCGCGCGCAGGGTGGCGGCGCGCGGCCGGGCGGTGACGCCGCGCTCGAGGTCCCGGATGGCCCGCTCGCTGACGCCGCACGCGCGGGCCAGCGCGGCCTGGCTCAGCCCGCCGGACCGGCGGAACCGGCGGACAAGCTCCGCGATCGGTGACGGGTCAGCCTGCACCGCGACACTGTAGGTCCGGCCCCGCGACCGGATGTGCGTACTTGTCGGCGCCCGGACCGCGTACTTCGGCCACACCCTCGGCCACCGCCGTAGGGTGGGCGCCGTGATCAATGGCGCGCACGTGATCCTGTACAGCCGCGACGACGAGGCCGACCGGGCCTTCCTGCGGGACGTGCTCGGATTCCGGTACGCCGACGCCGGTGGCGGGTGGCTGGTCTTCGCGGTACCGCCGGCCGAGGTGGCGGTGCACCCGACGGCAGGCGAGCAGGATCATCAGCTGTACCTGATGTGCGACGACCTCGACGTCACGGTCGCCGAACTGGCCGCCAAGGGCGTGGAGTTCGGCGCGCCGGTCAGCGAGCAGCGGTGGGGCCGGGTGACATCGATCAGGCTGCCCGGTGGCGGCGAGGTCGGCCTCTACCAGCCGCGGCATCCCACCGCCCACGGCGGCTGACCGCCGCGCCGCGGGTGCCGCGAGCCCCCGATGGTGTCAGGAACGCCTGGGGCCCCTACCGGAAACCGCACCCATGTGTTCTGCTTGGCGTGGGAGCGCTCCCACGTACACTGCGGGAGCCTGGTGGCTGGGTGAGCGAGGGGGAATTCGCCATGCGCTACGGGTACTTCGACGACGCGGCGCGGGAATATGTGATCAGTACGCCGCTGACACCGTACCCGTGGATCAACTACCTGGGCACCGAGGACTTCTTCTCGCTGATCTCGCACCAGGCCGGCGGGTACTCCTTCTACCGGGACGCCCGGCTGCGGCGGTTGACGCGGTACCGGTACAACGGCATCCCGACGGATCTGGGCGGCCGCTACTTCTACATCCGCTGCGACGACGACTACTGGACCCCGTCCTACCTGCCGGTCAAGCGCGAGCTGGACTTCTACGAATGCCGGCACGGGCTGGGATACACCCGGATCACCGGGGCCCGGGACGGCATCACCGCGGAGTTGCTGTTCCTCGTCCCGCTCGGGGTGAATGCCGAGGTGCAGCAGGTCACGCTGACGAACACCAGCGACCGGCTGCGGACCGTCACCCTGTTCTCGTTCGTCGAATGGTGCCTGTGGAACGCCAACGACGACATGACGAACTTCCAGCGCAACCTCAGCACCGGCGAGGTCGAGGTGCACGGCAGCGCGATCTACCACCGGACCGAATACCGCGAGCGCCGCAACCATTACGCCGTCTACGGGGTCAACGCGGAGATCGCCGGCTTCGACACCGACCGGGACACCTTCCTCGGCCCGTACAACTCGCTGAACGAGCCGCGGGTCGTGGCGGACGGGAAGTCCCGCGGCTCGGTGGCCAGCGGGTGGCATCCGATCGCCTCGCACAGCCTCGAGGTGGTTCTCGAGCCCGGGCAGTCCGCGACCCATGTCTTCACCCTCGGCTACCTGGAGAACGCCGAGGACGACAAATGGGAGAGCCCCGGCGTGCTGAACAAGTCCGGCGCGGCCGAGTTGCTGGCCCGGTTCGACCGGGCGGAGAAGGTCGACGCCGCGATGGCCGAGTTGCGTGAGCACTGGTCCGGGTTACTGGGGAACTACCACCTGGAATCGGGTACGGACAAGCTCGACCGGATGGTGAACATCTGGAATCCGTACCAATGCATGGTGACCTTCAACATGTCCCGCAGCGCGTCGTTCTTCGAATCCGGGATCGGCCGCGGCATGGGGTTCCGCGACTCCAACCAGGATCTGCTCGGTTTCGTCCACCTCGTGCCGGAACGGGCCAGGCAACGGCTGCTCGACATCGCCGCGACACAGTTCCCCGACGGCGGTGCGTACCACCAGTACCAACCGCTGACCAAGCAGGGGAACCACGAGATCGGCGACGGCTTCAACGACGACCCGTTGTGGCTCATCCTCGGGACCGCCGCGTACATCAAGGAAACCGGCGACATGGGCATCCTCGACGTCGAGGTGCCGTTCGACAACGACCCGGACGACAGCGCGACGCTGTTCGAACACCTGCGCCGGTCCTTCATGCACGTGATCGACAACCGCGGGCCGCACGGGCTGCCGCTGATCGGCCGCGCCGACTGGAACGACTGCCTGAACCTCAACTGCTTCTCCACCGAGCCGGACGAGTCCTTCCAGACCTCCGGCAACCCCGACGGGCGGGTGGCCGAGTCGGTCCTGATCGCCGGGATGCTGCTGGCGATCGGCCCGGAATTCGCCGAACTGGCCCGCCGGTACGGGCTGCCGGAGGAGGCCCGGATCGCCGAGGCGCACATCGCCGCGATGCGGCACGCGATCGACGAGCACGGCTGGGACGGCGACTGGTTCGTGCGCGCCTACGACGCGAACGGCAACAAGGTCGGCAGCCGGGAGAATGTCGACGGGCAGATCTTCATCGAGCCGCAGGGATTCTGCGTCATGGGCGGCGCGGGCGTGGACGACGGGCGGGCGCTGCGGGCGCTGGATTCGGTCCGGGAGCGCCTGGACACCCCGCACGGCATCGTGCTGCTGAACCCGGCCTACCGCGAATACCACGTCGAACTCGGCGAGGTGTCGTCGTACCCGCCGGGGTACAAGGAGAATGCCGGCGTCTTCTGCCACAACAATCCGTGGATCATGATTGCCGAAACCGTCGTCGGGCGCGGGGAGCGCGCATTCGAGTACTACCGGAAGATCTCTCCGGCGTACCGCGAGGACATCAGCGAGGTGCACCGACTCGAACCGTACGTCTACTCCCAGATGATCGCCGGCAAGGACGCGATCCGGCACGGTGAGGCGAAGAACTCCTGGCTGACCGGCACCGCCGCCTGGAACTTCGTGGCGGTGAGCCAGTACCTGCTCGGTGTCCGGCCCGAGCACGACGGCCTGGTGGTCAGCCCGTGCCTCGGCCCGGACCTGCCCGAGTTCGCCATCACCCGGCGCTGCCGCGGCGCGACGTACCACATCACCGTGCGCAACAGCGGCGGCAGTACGGCGCGGCTGCGCGTGGACGGCAACCCGATCGAGGGCACGCTCGTGCCGTACGCGCCCGCGGGGGCGGTGGTCACCATCGAGTGCACGGTCTGACTACGCGTCCAGCCGCTTGCGGAAGAACACCCGGCGGAAGCCGTGCTGCTCGCCCCGGTGCGTCTCGACGTAGCCGCGGCGCGGGTAGTACGCGAGGTTCTCGGTCATCGCCTCGTTGGTGCACAGGCGTACCTCGGCCACGCCGTGCTGCCGTGCCGCCTCCTCGGCCAGCGCCAGCAGCCGGCTGCCCACCCCGCGGCCCTGCGCGGTAGGCAGGACCGCGATGGTCTCCAGCAGCACGTGGTCCGGCCCGGGGATCAGTTCGGCGAAGCCGATCACCTGGCCGGCCTCCTCGGCGAGGTGCACCTCATGCGCCCGGATCGCGGCCGGGTAGTCGGCCAGCATCGGCAGCGGCGGTGCGCCGATCCGCGGCACGTAGTGCCGGAACGCGGCGTCGGCCACCGCCCGCACGGTGGCCGCGTCACCGGGGACGGCCCGGCGCAGGGTGATCACCCAGCCGATCGTACGGAGCCACGCCAGAGCTGATCGTAGTGAAGCAACTACTATGAGTAACAGTGGTGTCTGACCGGAGGGGGTCTGATGTTCGCTGCGTCCCGTGCTGCCGCGCTGGCGGCTGCCGTGCTCGGCCTGCTGTGCCTGCCCGAGGCGGCGGCCGCGACGCCGTCCACGGGAGTCTCGGCCCGCATCCTCGCCCAGGTCACCTCGGGCGACACCGACTACGTGCTGCGCGAGGTCACGATCCAACCCGGTGGCAGCACCGGCTGGCACTACCACGACGGGACCCTCTACGCCCTGGTCCGCTCGGGCACGCTCACCCGCACCATGGCCGACTGCAGCAGCCAGGTCAGCCCGCAGGGCAGCGTCGTGGTCGAGGCGGGTGGCGGCGATCACGTGCACGTCGGCCGCAACCTCGGCAGCACGCCGGTCACCCTGGTCGTGCTGTACGTCAACCCGGCCGGCAGCCCGCTGGCCGAGGACGCCGCCAATCCCGGGTGCGACGCCGCTTAGGCCCCTGTTTGGGATATTCCGCAGGGCACGGTGGAGCTTCTACACTTTCCTCCAAATATCGTGCTGTTGGAGGTGTTCCATGCGTGCTCGTACCCGCATCGTGTCCTGGGCAGCCGCGGTCGCGTTCGTGTTCGGGCTGCTCACCCTCCAGCAGGGCGCCGCATCCGCGTTGCCGTTCCACGAAATGGGCCCGTACCCGTCGCTGGACGCCTGCAACAGTGCCCGCGTCGACCTGATGGACTCGGGCATCGTCCAGCCGTGCTTCGCCCGGAACGGCGCCTGGTACTTCAAGTTCGCCCAGGACTTCTAGGCCCGGGGCCGGGGCGGCGGCGAGAGCGCGCCGCCCCGGCCGATGTCACGCGATGCCGCCGCCGGCGGCCCGGGGTAGCGTGCCGTTCACGCAGGCGGCCAGGGACGCGCGGCCGGCGGCGTTCGGGTGCGGCCAGCCGGGGACGTTGTCCCAGTTGGGGATGCCGAACGAGACCAGCCGGGTCTGGATGAAGTTCCGGCCGGGGTTCCACGTCCGCTGGCAGACCGCCTGGATGCGGCGCGCGTCACCGCGCGCGAACGCCCAGACGACCTTGGCCACGGCCACCCCGAAGGTGACCCAGCGGTTCAGCAGGGTGCTGGCGGTGTTCACCGCCGGGTTGCACACGGGCGGCAGGTTGGGGTCGCCGATCCACCGGTAGTACAGCAGCTGCCGGACCTGGGCGCCCGGGTCCGAGGAGATCAGGTCGAGCGCGATCCGCGCGACGCCGGCGGAGATCCTCCCCGAGTTGGCGGCGCCGTTCCAGGCGGGCGGGATCGGCGGCACGGCCGCTGGGTCGCCCATCACCCACTGGGTGCACGGCCCCGCGGCGGCCACCGCCCAGGCCGGCGCCTTCTTCTTGACCAGAATGCCGGCCACCTTGACCCAGTTGGTGTTGTTGATGCCGGCGCTCGCCACCGCCACGTTGGCCGCGCCGGGCGCGCTCGGCCAGCGCTGCAGCAGCGCGGTCGCGTCCGCGATCTGCGCCACGGCCGGTTGCGAGACCACCCCGCACGGATTCGTGTACGGGCTGGTGGTGAGCACGTCGGTCGTGGAGGCGCCGCTGTGCGCGAAGTTGAAGTAGCGGTTCCAGGGCACGCCGATCAGCGCGCGCAGGTTGCCGGCCCAGCTCGAGCCGGGGTCCGCCGGGCCAGTCCCCGGGTTGTCGCAGGTGGTGCGCGGTGGAGCGATCCCCGCCGACTCGTGGCCCGAGGTCATGGAGTCGCCGACGGCCACCAGCATCGGCGGCGGTGGGGGTGGCGGCGGGGCCGTGGTGGACACCGTCGTGGTCGGGGGCGGCGTCGTCGGAGGCGGGCTGGTGGGCGGCGGCGTCGTGGGCAGCGGGGTGGTAGGCGGCGGGCTCGTGGGTGGGGTCGTGAACGGCGGGGTCGTGGTGAACGGCGGGGTCGTGGTGAACG
>Ga0081455_10001792_pt1 | contig 25932 bp, 20 predicted proteins | sample TabmetS3T2R1_FD_70207 | JGI IMG/M metagenome (GOLD analysis project Ga0081455, IMG submission 70207) | Tabebuia heterophylla rhizosphere microbial communities from the University of Puerto Rico - S3T2R1 | ecosystem: Host-associated > Plants > Roots > Rhizosphere ...
AAGAGCAACCTGGTCGATGGCTTACTTGATCTTGATCCTCATGGCAGAGTTATGGTCTCCTGGTCGATCAATCCAGAGCCGGTAGTGCAGCGTGAGGAACACAAAACGGCCTCCCTGGCAGCGCGATTGCGGGCGGCACAGCGCTGTCGTGCTGCGGGCTACAAGATCGGGTTGCACTTTGATCCCCTGCTTTACTACCCAGACTGGGAGGCAGACTACGAGCCTTTTGTCGCCCAGGTTTTTAACACGTTAGCACCAGGAGATGTGACGTATATGAGTATGGGGAGCCTGCGCTTTCCGCCAGCCCTGAAGGACGTTGTGCGGGAGCGCTTTCCCAAGAGCCGCTTGATGTATGCTGAACTCGTTCCAGGGGCTGATGGCAAAATGCGCTACTTCAAACCCCTGCGTACTGAGATGTACGCGAAAATGTTTGCCTGGATACGACGCTATACCGCAGACACCGGGCTCTATCTGTGTATGGAGAGTCAAGAAATCTGGCACAAAGTCTTTGGACACGCGCCAGCTTGCAGCGCCGATGTGGAGCAGCACATCCAGGGCGCAGAGCCGCGGTCGGGGTATGCAGCGGCTCAGGTAGTACCTCTCAGTAGCCTGACGCGCAGTCCTCGTGTAGCACTTTGAGTTCGGCAATGCGGTCGAGGCGGAAATGGCGTTCCTCTTGGCGCAGATGACAGAAGGCCCGCATATAGCCATGACCACGTTCATAGTAGATTTCCAGCGGCTGTACCACGCGGACAGTAGCGGGGGCTTTTTCCGGTTGATAGCGGAGCTCTAGGGGCTTGCCCGTAGGGAGAGCCTCTTGCAGGATGCTCAGCATAGCTATGAGTTCCTCTACGGGACGGCGACTGTGGGGGTACAGCACATGCGCCAGCAGTACTGGTCCTTCTTGACGCATATCCGCCATAAAGCGCTGCCACACCTGCCAGGTGGTGCACACATCGGCCATGGCCCGGTGCAGGGCGGTCGGTGTGACTCCGAGTTCGCTGGCAATGGCTCCGAGACTGTTGTGGCTAAAGCGATAGCGTGCCTGGGCCAGGGCCAGCGTATCAGCCACCACCAGGAAGGGAAATGTGTGGCCGGCAAGCTGCCATTCATGCCGCAAGAAGCCCACGTCAAAATGGGCATTGTGCGCTACTAGCACGGCGTCCTGGAGCAAGGCGTGGATCTGTGGCAGAAGCGTGGCAAAGGTTGGGGCACCGACCAGCATCGCATCGGTAATGCCATGCACTGCCAGCGCGTCAGGGGGCATCGGCCTCTGCGGATGCACCAGGGATTCAAAACGGGCGAGTTCGCGACCACCCTGAACCCGTAATAGGGCAATCTCACAGACACGATCCCCCGTCGCTGGAGTCAGGCCAGTGGTTTCGACGTCAACGAAGGTGAAGGCGAGTTCGTCAAGCGGCGTGATGGGCGATGGCCAGGTTCTCATGGGCCTCCTTAGGCAGTATGCGGTCGTTAGTACGATGCCCCCCGCCAAACTGGTGGGGGTGCTGCGCCCGGGTGCTGCGCACTGCTAACAGCCCCCGCCAAACTGGCGGGGGTTAATCAGCCGTACGCAGTACCCCCCGCCAAACTGGCGGGGGTAATGAGCCCTACGCAGTAGCCATGCGCAGCACTTAACGTTCAAGTATGACCTTCAGAATCGAAATCTGATGCCGCCGTGCACCAACCGGGGGGTCCCAGTAGTAACAAGGCCGGTGACTGGGTCTTTACCCACTGCGTATGTCGAGTTGAAGAGATTTTCCACACCGAGAAAGATCTCGCCAGCCGTGGCAAGCGGCAGGGGAATCGGTCGCCAGAGATTCACGTTGGCGACAAAAAAGCTCTTGAGCACGATTTCGTTACGGTCATCCTCAAACTGGTTGCCCACAAAACGCCCCAGGAAGGCGGCATTCACTAGGCGCGGGTTCAGGTACTGCCCGCCGAGCGTATACATGTTCTTTGGGACCTGCGGGACGCGCTTCCCCTCCAATGAGGGGTCGGCGGGGAATGCACGGACGGTGGACTCATTGTAGAGATAGCTGGCCCAGAACATCCAGGTCCGTGTCGGCGTGTAGCGTAGTTCCAGCTCCACACCCCGACTGCGCGTGCGTCCGAGATTCTGGCGCTGCCGGCACACCGTACCTAATGGGCAGTCAAGTGGAAACGGCGGCACCAGCGTGACATTGGAGATGGGATCGTGCAATGTATTCCAAAACCCTGTCAACGTCAGCAGCCAGTCTGCCCGTAGGGTATAGTCCAGTCCAATCTCCCCACCTGTCAAGCGCTCCGGGCCGAGGCTTGAGTTGGCCAAGGTCACAACGTTCTGCACACGAAATTGTCGATACAGTTCATTCAAGGTCGGCGCCCGGAAGGCATGATACCCCGCCCCACGCAATGACCAGGCGTCAGTCACACGATACAAGATGGCCAGTTTGGGACTCAGGCTTGTATCGGTTGTGGTTGGAAAGTCGGTCCGACTGACTGCCCCAGTGGCAAGCGTGCGGTCAGTACGAGAGGCATCGCCGTTGCGGAAATCGTCAAAGCGCAGGGCCGCGGTGATCTGCAGCTGGGGCAGGGGTGTGAAGATATCCTGAGCGAAGAGGCCGAAAAAGCGCTGCTGCCCGCCTGCATCCCGCTGGGTCGCGACCATTGTGCCGGCAAAGTTGAAGAGATCTTCATCACTCTCACCGTCGATAAACTGTGCATCGATCCCAGCGGTGACCAGGTGCTGCATGAAGAGTCGCTTCGTCCACTGCAGCGAGCCGCCCACGCCCAGCGAGGGCACCTCCTGAGCGTTGGTCAACGCCTCAACCTGCCGATCGCTAGAAACACGCGAGAAGGTGCTGTCGAAGTTTTGGAGATGCGCATAGACGGTCAGCTGCCAGTCGCTGCCATCGCCAGTCCGCAACCTACCTCCGGCAGCTATATAGCCGGCCTGTGTGGCGTTCTCCTGGAGGGGTGTGCCATTGTCGCGCTCCTCATGAAAGTAGCTCCCGGCAAGAAAGAGCGAGCTCTGGGCGGTGAGCGTATAGTCTAGCCGACCAATGAAGATCTGATGCTGCGAGTTAGCGTCGATGTCCACTGGGCCCCGCTGATCTGCTTTGACAATCGGGAACCCACCCAGATTAAAGATGTCCCCTTGTAGGGATAGGGCCAGAGGTCCTGTGACATAGTCGGCCTGGAGATTCGCATTCACGGTGTCATGTGTGCCACCGTCAAGAGTCCCTTGCAAACCGGTGGTTTGGGGTTTTCTCGTAACAATGTTGATGACACCCCCGAGGGCATAATTACCGTACAGGGCCGAGCCGCCGCCGCGCACGACCTCAATGCGCTCAATGCTCTCCAACGGCACCTTACTCCAGTAAACCCAACCCCCGAAGGGGTCGTTCAGCGGAACACCGTCGAGCAAGACCAGGGTCCTGCTGACACCACTGGGCCCGATGCCACGCAGGGAGACGCCTTGGGTCGTTGGATTTGCCACCAAACTGCTGCTACGTCGGAACAAACTAAAGCCGGGGACTTCACGTAACAGGTCGTCTACTGTCTGAGCAGACGAGCGCTCGATGTCTTCCCGTGTGAGCACCGTCGTATGCGTTGGCACGTCGGACAGGGGCTGTGCGACCCGTCCTGCTGAGACTACCATTGGCGGCAGGGATATGGACTCTCCGGGTGTTGCAGGCGCCACTGCTCCCGCGGGCGAGGGTTGCTGGGCGGAAACGTGAGTGCTATGCATACAGAGCAAACATAGAGCCAGCACTCCTAACAGAGCCGTAAACCATACCCATGCGCGTCCAGTATGATGTCTCACGATGCCGTCCATGTGTCTCCTTACTCTCGTGTTTCACCTCTCCAGTATCACCTGGGCAATGGCGCAGGTCGCACTGTGGGCAAGCGACAGGTGGATATGCTGAATACCTTCCGTGACGCAGCGTTCCTGCAGATAGCCGTAGAGACGCAGACTGGGTTTCCCCAGGTCGTCGCGACACACCTCGATATCACGCCAACGCATGTGCTGGCGCAAGCCTGTGCCAAGGGCTTTGAGGAACGCTTCCTTGGCAGCAAAACGCGCCGCATAACAGGCATAGGGGGGATGTTGCCGGCAGCAGTAGGCTTGCTCAGCGTCGGTGTACAAGCGCTCAATCAGGCGCTGTCCCGTGCGCGTAAGGGCCTGGGTCATGCGTTCAATCTCGATCAGGTCAACGCCGATGCCGTAAATCACCGTGCTGCCCTCTGTCGCGTGCATCTCAGGAGTGCAAAATAAAACGCTCGAGCGCCTGCACCAGACCATCCTCAGCATTGCTGCCCGTGACCGCATCGGCGGCCGCCTTCACCTCAGGCACAGCATTGCCCATAGCAATGCCCAACCCGGCATAGCGGATCATGTCCAGGTCGTTATGGTCGTCCCCAACAGCGATAATCTCTTCAGCGGCAATGCCCTGCTGCGCCGCCAACTGCTGCAGCGCCTGCCATTTCGACACGCCGGCCTGGAGAATTTCCAGGATATACCCCTGGTAATTTTTGTTCATCAGCAGATGCACCCGTCCACGTGCCCCCAAGGTCTGTTCCACCGCGAGCCGGAGTGCCTGTAGGCTAGTGCCATCCGCCATAATGCTCATCAGAATTACGCCGTGTGCTAGTGGCCTCGCGATGTCGTCTACGATACGACAGTGTGTGAGCTGGTCCGCGAGATACTCACGCTGAAAGGGATGGGCGCGTTCCATAGACTCGGTGAGGATATCGACGTTCTCATGAAAAGCGTCGATGTATACCATAGGGGGGCTCAGGCGGCGCAGGAGAGCGAGGGCCTGGTGGTACATGTCAACTGGTATATAGGACTGCTGCAGTGTCTGGCCTGAAGCCAGGTCTTTGACCAGGGCGCCATTATGCACCACCAGCGGAGCGTCGAGCTGTAACGCCTGTGCCAGCGGGCGAGCCGTGCGGAAGCGCCGGCCCGTACACAAAACCACCCGCAAGCCGCGCTGCTGCACGGCCATCACGGTATCTCGGACGATTGGTCGCAGTTCTCCAGAGGGGTCGAGGAGTGTCCCATCTACGTCCAGGGCGAGAAGGCGATAGTGCATAGAAGTCCTTAGTGAGCTAAACCACTCTTCGGCAGTAGTGCTACGCCCATACCTCAGCGGACGTACAGCTTACCCTATAGGCAGGTCTTGAGCAAGCTTCTGTTAGCCCTTCTGAACGCGTTCATACAGCGTATCGGGTGATGGTGGAGACATTGTGCGTGAGGAGTACCCGCCCTTCTTGCGTGGCCTATGCCAACACCGCTGGGACATCTGCCACCGACAACCCTACATCTTGGAGCTGGACAAGGTTCAAAGCAGGCTGATGCCAGAACAACCCCCGCACAATGTTGCCGTTGAAGTTTTTGTCGGCGACCAGCAAGAGCATAGATCAATGGAGCGCATTGCCTTACAGGCCCAGTTGGTCAGCCACTGCCGTCATCGCCTCTAGGGTAAAGGCGATGTGATCATCCAACGTGATCCCAAGGTCGGCGACCCCCAGATAAATATCCTCACGGTTGACGCTGCGCGCAAACGCTTTGTCTTTAAGTTTCTTTTTCACCGAGGAGACCTGCACGTCGGCTACGCGTTTGCTCGGCTGCACCAGGGCAACGGCCGTGATAAACCCTACCAGTTCGTCCACTGCCAGGATGGTCTTGTCCATCAGGCTCTTACGCTCGTATCCGAGAAAGGGGGCATGACACAGAATGGCATAGCGGATATCATCAGGATAGCCCAGCTCTTTGAGAATCTCAGAGCCTTTCAGGGGATGGTCTTCCATGCTCGGATAGCGTTCATAGTCAAAATCGTGCAACAGGCCAACCATGCCCCAGCGGTCTGCATCGCCACCATAGCGGTGGGCATAGGCCCGCATCACGGCTTCCACCCCCAGGGCATGTTTACGCAGGCTATTACTCTGAGTGTATTCACAGAGCAAGGCCCAGGCGGCCTCGCGTGGCGGTAACGACGTCATCCTCGTCCTCCTCTCCGTCTACCATAGCCGTCTAGCGTAGAGCAGCTTCCAGAAAATTTGTGTCGAAGGCTTTGAGCCAATACGAGGGTAGTAAAGCCGCATCCCCGGCGGTGTGGTGCGCAACGTCATCGGTACCGTCCACTATAGCACCTCGCCAGGCTTCTCGACAAGCGCGTCCCATTGTGCTATCCAGGAGTAGCGCCCATAGATACCTCAAGTGATGGCGACCTTGCCGCGGAGGTAATGCACCCACCTCTAGCATGCCCCTGATTCTTCGCACAGGGAGGAGATGCCGATGAAGCCGCAACGCTCTGGGCCATTTAACTATGTTCCAATCAACCGTCGACCCACGATCACCTGGCCGAACGGTGCGCGCATTGCACTCTGGGTCATTCCGAACATCGAGACCTTCCCGCTGAACGAGCCGGTGCCCGGCGGGACCGGCCAGGCACCCGATATTATCAACTGGGCGCCGCGCGAATACGGCAACCGTGTCGGCGTCTTTCGCCTGATGGAGGTGATGGCACGTCATGGCGTGCGCGGCACCGCTGCCCTCAATAGTGAGGTGTGCGATGATTATCCCCAGGTCATCGAGGACGCAGTCAAACTCGGCTGGGAGTTCATGGGGCACAACCAGAGTAACGCACGCCACCTCCATCTCATGTCGCCCGAGGAAGAGCACCGGGTCGTGCTCAGCACCTTCGAACGCATCGCGACGGCGACTGGCAGGCGTCCAAAAGGCTGGCTGTCCTCCGGCCTACAAGAGAGCTGGCATACGCTCGATTACCTCGTCGAAGCCGGTGCCACCTATGTCGCTGACTGGATCAACGACGACCAGCCCTACCTGATGCATGTCGGAGGTAAGCGTCTCTGCTCGATCCCATACTCTGGCGAAATCAACGATCTGCCCCAGATGCTCCGCGCCGGTCGGTCGTCGGACGAGTTCGAAGGCATGATCCGCCGCCAGTTCGACACGCTCTACCGCGAGGGCGCGCAATCTGGCCGCGTCATGGCGATCTGCCTGCATCCGTTCATCATCGGCGTGCCGCACCGGATCGGAGCGCTCGACTCAGCGCTCGCTTACATCTTGCGCCATGAGGGCGTGTGGTGCGCAACTGGTGGCGAGATCATCGAGCACTACCTCGCCTCCGGCGCGACATTCTGAGCATTGAAGCGAGCACGGCCCGATCTCGGAATGGTTCTTACTGGAAATGCCCCGAAAGGCGAACGACGCGTTAACTTGACAGCGCACGCTGACCCGCGCATCTTCTGGCTAGAGGTGGAAGAAGCCGATAGGCAGTTTTTTGACATCGCCCTTTGTCTATGCTACTGTCGGCACTCTATCTGCATGCCCTAAGAGGAGGGGAAGTCATGAGTCTCGATGAGGTAGCCTTGCAAGAGTGGATGCACCGCGTCGCACATGGCATGGCAGATCGGCGTGCCTTTCTTCGGTACATGACGGGACTGGGGTTGTCGGGTCCCTTCCTGAGCAATCTGCTGGCGACCTATGCCCCTGCCCAGGCGCAAACACCACAGCCGCGAGCAGATTTCGCTCCAACCAAACGTGGTGGAGGGGGGAAGCTGCGCCTGCTCTGGTGGCAGGCCCCAACCATTCTCAATGCCCATCTGGCCTCGGGCGGCAAGGACTTGGATGCTTCTCGGGTGGTCTGCGAGCCACTGGCAGCGTTTGACCCAGACGCCAACTTTGTCCCGATCCTGGCCACAGACATTCCGAGCCTGGACAATGGTGGGCTGGCGCAGGATGGCAGGTCGGTTACCTGGAGGCTCAAAAAGGACGTGGTGTGGCATGATGGCAAGCCCTTTACTGCCGATGATGTCATCTTCACCTGGGAATTTGCGGCAGATCCAGCCACAGGAGCTACGACCACGGGCAGTTACGCTGACATCGATCATATTGATAAGCTGGATGAGCACGCGGTCAAAGTCGTCTTCAAAGAACCCACGCCCTTTTGGTATGATGCGTTCTTTGGTCACCGTGGGCATATCTTACCACAACATCTGTTTGCACAGTACAAGGGGCAAGAGGCTCGCAATGCACCATACAACCTCAAGCCTGTAGGGACAGGACCGTACAAGATTGTGGAATTTAAGCCCGGCGATGTGGCGCTGTACGAGATTAATCCGCAGTACCATGTGCCCAACCGACCCTTCTTTGACACGGTAGAGTTGAAGGGCGGCGGCGATGCTGCGTCGGCAGCGCGGGCTGTCCTCCAAACCGGTGAATTCGACTTTGCCTGGAATATGCAGGTGGAGCACCAGGTGCTTAGCGGGCTAGAACGCGGTGGGAAAGGCAAGGTGCTGATTACGTCTGGTGCGAGTATTGAGCATATCCAGGTGAATTTTACCGATCCCTGGACTGAGGTGGATGGCGAGCGCAGCAGCCTCAAGAAACCTCATCCCTTCCAGACTGATCCCCTCATACGGCAAGCCTATGCCCTGGCAGTTGATCGCCGTACCGTTGCCGAGCAACTCTACGGCACCGGGGGCCAACCGAGTAGCAATTTCCTGGTGGCTCCACCACGCTTTGTCTCGTCCAATACCACCTGGGAGTTCGACCCGAAGAAATCTGCCGCACTGTTAGACCAAGCGGGCTGGAAGCGCGGTAGCGATGGTGTGCGGGTCAAAGATGGCCAGCGGCTGAAGCTGGTCTACCAGACCTCGGTGAATCCCATTCGCCAGAAGACCCAGGCTATTGTCAAAAAAGTTTTCGAAGACATTGGTATCGCCGTAGAGCTCAAGGCCGTCAATGCTGGTGTGTACTTTTCCAGCGATCCAGGCAACCCGGACACGTACTCGCATTTCTACACAGACATTCAGATGTACAACACCGGCCCCGGGTCTCCTGATCCACAGGCGCATATGGACAGGTTTACCAGTTGGCAGATTGCGCAGAAGGCGAATAACTGGTCTGGACGCAACATTCCACGTTGGTCCCACCCGGAATATGATCGGCTCTGGAAACAGGCGGCGACGGAACTCGATGCAGTCAAGCGGACTGCACTTTACATTGCGATGAATGATATGCTTATTACGCACAATGTCGTGGTGCCAGTAACCTGGCGTCATGTGGTGTCTGCCACGAGCACGAAGCTGCGAGGCATGGATGTGACCGCGTGGGACTCCAATCTGTGGCACCTGGCCTATTGGTACCGGGCAGCATAACAGGGTCGTAGAGGACGTGAGGAAGGCCGAGCCATGTCACGATATCTCCTGCGTCGTTTGCTCATCTCTGTCCCCGTGCTCTTAGGGATCAGCGTTGTGCTGTTCTCCATCCTGGCCCTCGCGCCTGGTGATCCTTTTGGCGAACTGGCCCTAAACCCCAATATCCCTCCTGAGGTCCGCTTCACCCTGCGCAAGCAATTTGGCCTCGACGATCCCCTGGTGGTGCGGTATGGACGCTGGCTCGCGGCCATGCTGCATGGCGATTGGGGCTATTCCTTTGTCAGCCGTCTCCCCGTGCAGCAGTTGATTCTGCAACGGCTGCCCACCACCTTGTTTGTGCTGGGCTCGGCGTATGTGCTGGCACTCCTGATCGCGTTGCCAGTGGGTATGCTCTCGGCCATGAAACCCTACTCGTTTTTTGACCAGGTGGCCACCACCTTTGCCTTTGTGGGCTATTCGCTGCCCACGTTTTTTACCGGCTTGCTATTCATTCTGGTGTTTAGCATCTATCTGGGCTGGCTGCCGTTTATTTATAGCTCGACCATTGAAGCACGCGGGTTTGCCTGGGTGATCGAGCATCTGCGTCAGGGGGCCATGCCCATCACTGTCCTTGGCCTTTTTGAGGCTGCCTCGCTGACACGCTTCGTGCGCTCTGCCATGCTGGAGGTGATCCATCAGGACTATATCACTACAGCGCGAGCCAAAGGACTCACTGAGTCCCTCACCATTCTCAAGCATGCCCTGCGCAATGCCCTTATTCCCGTGGTGACCATCGTGGCATTGCAAATTCCAACGATTTTTACCGGGGCAGTGATTACCGAACAGATCTTTCGCGTGCCTGGCATTGGCTCGTTACTGATTGCCGCTATTGAGAGTACCGACACGCCAGTAGTTATGGCAATTACCTTCGTCTATGCAGCTCTGGTGATCCTGTTCAATCTGCTTGCTGACCTTATCTATGGCCTTCTCGACCCGCGGATTACCTACAGCTGAAGACGTGCGAGGAGTCTCTCCTATGCGGGAGCAATCAGACAAGGCCATGACCGCAGTGAAAGCGGCGCCGTATGGCGCCACAGGGCTGGCTGCTGCCAGGTCCCAAAGCCTGTGGCGGAACTTCTGGCGTCGTTTTTGCCGGCATCGTCTGGCCCTTTTAGGCATGACCGTCCTCATGGTATTGACGCTGAGCACACTCTTTGGTCCTCTGGTGTACCACCAGCGCATTAATGACATCGACTTCGCTGTATCCTTGCAAGGCCCCAGTCTGGTCCATCCTCTAGGGACAGATGACCTCGGGCAGGATCTGTTGGCACGCATTCTCTATGGTGGTCGGGTGTCCATGGCGGTAGGATTGGTGGCTATGCTCATCGCCATACTCATTGGCACGGCTATTGGGGCCACTGCCGGGTATTGTGGTGGCTGGGTCGATCACGTGCTCATGCGGCTGACCGATCTCTTTATCGCGCTGCCCCAACTCCCCCTGCTGCTACTGGTCGTCTATCTGTTCAGAGATACCATGCGCCGGCTCTTCAACCCTGAGCTGGGTATCTTTCTCCTCATTGTCCTGGTGATTGGCGGGCTGCGCTGGATGCAACCGGCACGGCTGGTGCGTGCCGCCTTCCTGTCGCTCAAAGAGCAGGAATTTGTTGAGGCCGCAGTGGCGCTTGGCACCCCTCCCTTACGCATGGTTCTGCGCCACATTCTGCCCAATGCGCTGAGCCCGGTGATTGTCGCAGCATCACTGGGGGTGGGTTCGGCGATTCTGGCTGAATCGTCCCTCTCCTTTCTAGGCTTGGGATTCCCGCCAGATATGCCCACCTGGGGCCGCCTCCTGTTTGACGCCAAGGATCATCTGGATTCTGCACCCCACTGGGCTCTATCCCCTGGTACCATGATCTTTCTTGTTGTGCTGTCTATCAACTATGTGGGTGATGGCCTGCGCGATGCGCTGGATGCCCGGAAGGTGCTGTAGCAGCGGAACCGCACACCAATGCCCCTTGGGGGCAGCCACCAGGCTGCCCCCGCTGCGGTACGGCGCTCGTGTCGGCTCCCTGGGCTCAGAGGAGACCGGCTTGCTCTGCCGCTTTTTCGAGGGTCTCCCAGCCGGTAGTCATGCCCGGGACAAAGGCCTTGCACCCCTCGCCTTCGAGCACGGCTTGGCCGGCGGGGTCCTGAGCATTGATAGCGACAAACGCCTGGGTAATCTGCTGCACTAAGCCCGGCTCCATGTCGCTATGGGCTGTGAAGCAGCAGTGGCTATAGCCTGGACTGGACCAGACAAGCCGTAGACTGTCTGGTGTGAGGGTCCCTTCCGCCCGCAGGACATCGAGGGTCCGCTGGCTCACAGCGCCGGCGTCATATTCCTGCCGAGAGACACGCTCTACGACATCCCGCTCATCTGAGCGAGCGCTCCCCTGACGCTCGTCATAGAAGCTACACACAGCTAAATCATGGCTGGGCTGGAGTCCCAGCTGTTGCAAAAAGTAGTAGGGCAACAGTCCAGCCTGCATCGATCCTCGGCTCCCCAGGGCCACGCGCTTGCCCTTCAGATCCTGGACTGTCGTAATGTCCGAGGCAGCATGCGTGATGAAATGCGTTGTGAAGTTCACGTCCACATCCCGCATCGCCACGACCTGACAAGGGTCCTTGAGACGGCGTTTGATCTTGACATAGGCCAGGGGAGCATTCCAGGCTAGGTCGATCTCGCGTTTGACAAAAGCCTCGACGAGGGCGTCATAGTCCGCGTAGAGCACCCAGTTGAGATCGATACCGTGCCGGCGAAAGTGCGTTTGGAGTCCGCGGAATACACTGATGTAGGTCGGGGATGCCGCCCCGCCAAGCCGCACCATAAGAGCCTCCTATTGGGCAAAGATGGTCATTGTGGAAGCACGTAGATACAGACAAGATAGAGACATTCGAGACATATCTCAAATAGAAAAAATCAATGCGGCCTGGAGCAGGGCGTGAGCTATGACAGAGGAGTCTGTCCCTGGCTCAGGTGCGGAAGCGCTTGCAGTCGATCGTGTATTTCCTGACCTTGTAGCCAATGATACGTTCTGTCGTATGGAGGAGCTTGGCGGCCTTTGCCCGGTTGCCACGGGTAGTCTTCAGGGCATCCTGGATCAGGTCGCGTTCAAACGCCTCGATGGATTCCGTGAGCGACACCTGCGGCACCGTTCCCGAGCCCTCGGCAGTCTGCAGCGTGGGGGGCAGATGGTAGCCATGGATGACCTGCCCTTCACAGACGAGCACGGCACGCTCGATGGTATTTTCTAACTCGCGCACATTGCCCGGCCAGTGGTAGCTGGCCAGCATGTCAATCGCCGAGGTCGCCATGCGTTTGATGGGCTTGCCATGCTCACGCGCGTATTTGTCGAGAAAATGCTCGGCCAGCAAAAGCACATCATCGCGGCGCTCGCGCAGCGGTGGCACGAAAATCGAAAAGACATTGAGGCGGTAATAGAGATCCTCACGAAACACTCCGCGGGTAATGCCCTCCTCCAGGTCGCGATTCGTGGCGGCCAGCAGGCGCACATTCACTTTGAGCGTCGAGGTCCCTCCGAGGCGTTCAAATTCGCGCTCTTGCAGGACCCGTAACAATTTGACCTGGAGCGTCGGGCTTAAGTCGCCAATCTCATCGAGAAACAGCGTACCGCCATCCGCGAGTTCGAAGCGCCCCTTCTTCAGGGCCTGTGCTCCGGTAAAGGCACCTTTCTCATGGCCAAACATTTCTGACTCAATCAACGTCTCGGGGAGAGCGGCGCAACTGACTTTAATGAACGGTCGTTTGGCACGCGGGGAGTTGTAATGGACTGCATGGGCAATCAATTCCTTGCCGGTCCCCGATTCGCCGCGAATGAGCACGGTCGTATTGGTCGAGGCTACCTGGGTGATCTGCTCGTAGACCTGGCGCATACGGCTACTATTGCCAATGATGTTGGCAAAATCATAGCGCTCCCGCAGTTCCTCGCGCAGGTGCTGGTTCTCATCGCGCAGACGCTGGCGCTCGGCCTCGACGAGGTGATGGATATTGATCGCCTGGGCAATCATAGAGGCCACCACATGCAGGAATTTTAACTCTCGGTCGTAGTCACGATCTTTGCGGAAACGCAGGTCAACGCCGAGGGCGCCGACCGGCCGCCGGTTAATAATCACCGGGACACAAATGAACGTACGCTCCTGGGTCTGTAAATTGCGCCGTCGCCCAGCGCGATTTAAAAACATCGGCTCATGACTGATCTGGGGGACAATGATGGGTTTGCCGCTTTCCACGACACGCCCGGTGATGCCTTCGCCCACGTTATAACGGGCTTGCATTCCATCTGCAGGGAGACCATTGGCCACGGCGATCGCCAACTCGCTGGACTGCTCATGCAGCAGGGTCACCATACTAGGGACCATACTATGGTGGTATTCCAGGATCTCGAGCACACGATGCAGGGCGGCCTCGAGGTTCAACGTACTGGCCAGGGTCTGACTCACCTCAACCAGTGTCGCCAGCTGTTTGATGTCACCTGTTTGGGTCGTCATACTCCACGCCATAGGGTTCGCAGGCCGAAAACCTACACACCCGCAGAACAAATTTGTTAGTATTGATACATTTTTGACATAAATGTCATGCTTTGTACTGCTACTGGACAGGCCCTATCGTCTCGCGTGGCGCACACTGGTCATGATGGCTTTATAGATGGCTGTGTCGCCACTGCATGCACACCTTGTAGAGATGCAATTCCTGTTCCAGAGAGGCAGCGACAGCAGAGGGCTAGGGGACGGAGACAGTAAAGGTGACACTGCATAACGGCTTTGGACGCGGCGTTTTTCGGGCCCACGATGGACCACTAACCCCAAGTCGCGATGCAAAATAAGGTTTTAAGAAGAAGGCGTTGAGTCCTAAGGCCTGGGCCTTGGCGGCATTTTTGGCAGCGGGAAAATTCCTAACATACGCTAGGCAGCGAGGAAAAATGCTCCAAGAAGGTCACCAGAGGGTGAGAGCAGCTCAGCGGCATCGCTCCTAGGCTGAGCCGATCTTGCCGTTGTCAACCCATTGCATAGCATACCGTACGAGCTCGGTCGTGTCGTTGAGTTGGAGTTTCTCTTTGATGTGGGCTCGATGGGACTCCACGGTCTTGATACTCACGTGCAGCACCACCGCAATGTGCCGTGTGTTATGCCCTTCGCCAATCAACCGAAACACTTCCAGTTCGCGATTGCTCAGCCGTTCGAGAATTGATGTATTGGTGTCGGGAGAGTCGCCTGGGAGGAGTCGCCCCAGGAGCTTCGTCATCATCTTGTCGCTCACATAGATCTCACCCCGGAGCACGCGACGAATAGCATTCATCATGATGTCTGTCGCTTCGTGTTTCATGATATATCCACGTGCCCCAGCTCGTAAAGCACGCTCAACATAGAGGGACTCGTCGTGCATGGACACCACCAGGACCGGCAACGTACTCTGGCGCGTCCGCAGGGCCCTGATGAGATCAAGGCCACTGCCCCCTTTCAGAGAAAGGTCTACTAATACCAGGTCAGGATGCAACTCAGCAACTGCTTGCAGCGCGTCCTGGGCGTCTTCGCACTCGCCACAGACCATTAAATCGGCCTCTTGATTGATCATCTGGGTAAGCCCTTGACGCACAATAGGATGATCATCAACAATAAATACCCGAGTGCGTTCTGCTACGATTGTAGCCTGTTCCTCCTGCATCATACCTGCTGTCTCCTGCTCGCTGTGTATGGTAAGCATGCAGCTCTCAGTCTTTACACCAGTGCTGCTCACCTCTCTATGGACGAGAGGACGCCAGGGTGTCAAAATATTTGACGAAGGCACGCATCCCCCCACTGGCCTGTCCCCAATCAAAGTTTTCGTTGGGGGCGTGGTAACCATGCTCTGGCAGACTTAAGCCCAGAAATACGATAGGCACCTGCAACATCTGATCGAGGGTGACCACCGCGCCAATCGAGCCCCCTTCCCGAATAAAACTTGGCGTCTTCCCAAACCCAAAGCGCACCGCCTCCCGCACGGCTGCGCCGTAGAAACCGCTAAAATCTCCGAGATAGGGACGGAGGAAACCTCCCTGGTGTACCTCTACATCGGGATGGTACTGATGGATAAACTCTTGCACCACGGCAAAGAGGCGTTCGGGGTCCTGATCAGGCACTAAGCGCATGCTGATCTTCGCTTCTGCAGCGTGCGGCACAATCGTTTTGACACCTGGTCCCTGGTAGCCGCCGCTGATCCCGTGTACCTCAAAAGTCGGTTCACTCCAGATCGCCTGTACGACGCGTTGGACATCGTTAGTGCGCAAGGTATGCAGACCATGCACTGCCATAAACGTTGATAGGTTAAAACCAGACGCTAAAAAATTGTCGAGTTCGGGGGCACTCAAGGGCCGTACATCATCATAAAAACCTGGGATATGGACACGGCCTGTGCGCGCGTCATAGCAATGCGCAATGAGATCGCTCAACTCCCCTATCGGGTTGCGCGCCGCGCCGCCAGTCAAGCCTGAATGACAATCGTTGCTCCCCGTCTCCAGACGGAGCAGCATGGTCAGCATCCCGCGTAGGCCATAGGGCACAGCCGGAGTGGTGCGGGACAACCAGACAGTATCTGACACGACGACTGAATTACAGGTGAGAGCCTGGCGTCGCTGGGCCACAAAGTCCGCAAAGTGCGGACTGCCAATTTCCTCCTCCAATTCCCAGAGAAACTGGACGTTGAGTGGCACACCGTGTTGCACCGCAAAGCGCGCTGCCAGCAAGGCTGTCAGGGCTGGCCCTTTATCGTCGGTGGTGCCACGGCCAAGATAACGCTCCCCGTCGCGCTGGAACACAAAGGGATCCTGCTGCCATTGCGGCTCGTTGGCTGGCTGCACGTCCAGGTGATTGTAGATAGCGACAGTAGGATACGCCGGATTGACGGTCAACTGGCCAAACACCACAGGATTGCCAGGGGTCTCGACGATGTCGACTATGGCCCCACAGGCCTGGAGGATGGCGGCAGCCTTATGTGCACCCTGTTGGATGTCGGAGGCATGCGCCGGGTCCATACTCACGGTAGGAATCTGGACCAGCTCGCGCAACAGTGTCTCAAACTCCTCACGTGTTGCCGGGATAGCGTGCTCCAGAGCCGTATACAAGTCGGTGGCCATGCGATGTCTCCCTTCCAGCAAGCCAGTACCTTTTGTGACCCCCATCGTGTGTAGGGACTATAGCATAGAGGCGCCCGGCATGGCAGTGTTTTTTCGGTGCGGGTACGTGGTCTCAACGCACCAGCACCTTCTCATACCACTCCCTGGTGCGCTCGCGGTTGCTGATCTGGATATTGATGTGCTGGATCAATGTCACCCTGGACATTACGTCACCTCCTGCCACAGAATTTGTACAGGCCGGGCGTACCGACCACGATGGACACCATTGTAACTCAGGTCAACGTCAATACAAAAGCCTCTCACCTGTAATAAAGCCCTCGCCCATACTACTTCCCCTGGCGCATGAGCGCGGCTAGGTGTTCTCCCATCATTATTACGGTTGGGTTAATGGGGGCGCGCACCAGGTTGGGCATGATCGAGGCATCGACGATGCGCAATCCCTCCAGACCATGCACCTTGCCGTACTGATCGACCACGGCCATAGGGTCCGTCCCGGGCCCCATCTTGCAGGTCCCAGAAATGTGCGAATAGGTAGTAGCCTGGCGCAGCAACCAGGCGTCAAGCGTCGTGTCAGAGGCCAGATCGGCAGCCGCCGGCTCCAGCAGTGGCCCGATGAGATCTTTAAGGTCGTCATGCTCAGCCAGGGTGAGGGCGAGACGGACCCCGGCGCGCAGACGTTGCCGGTCGAAGGGATCGGCAAGGTAATTGTAGTCCAGACTCGGCTGGGCCTGTGGGGCAGGGGAGAGCAGCCTGAGTTCACCTGTGCTCACGGGGAGCAGCAGGGCGACCATCATCTCGATGCGTTGGTGGGGCGCGCCTTCGCCCCCCTGGCTTCTACTCATGGCCTCTGACCATGGCACACGCTCGGTGACGAAGGCGCCCATATTGATGCTGATGTCATTGTGCGAGTCTGAGCCTGGAGCAGTGCAGCGTAAACAGGCACCGCCACGGGCTGGTCTCGCTTCTACTGGGTATCCTTTGTGCATCTCCCATGTGACATAAACCTTAGGATGATCCCTGAGGTTCTGCCCGACGCCAGGCATATCCTGCACCACGGGGATGCCCAGGCCCTTAAGCTGGGTCGCCGGCCCCACGCCCGAGAGCATGAGAAGGTGGGGTGAGCCGACCGCCCCGGCACTCAGGATGATATGCGCACCGGCGACGGTGAACGTCTCGTCGCCGCTCTGCACGACGACCGCCACCGCCCGGTTGCCCTCAAACAGAATGCGCTGCACCAGACAGTTGGGTCTGATGGTGAGGTTCAGGCGGTGCCGACACGGGTCCAGGTAGCCGAGAGCAGTACTAAAGCGGACGCTGTTGTGATTGTTCGAGATCGTCGGGCCTACACCCGTAGCGCCGGGGCTATTGTGGTCCGGGCACTCAGGAAATCCGGCAGCCCGGCAGGCGTTGTAGAAGGCCCACTGGGCCGGATGCCATGTCGCTGGGTCGGCATGGTGCACAAAGATCGGGCCCTCGGTGCCATGATCGTCATTGTGAAAGTCCACGTCGGTCTCGATCTTCCGGAAGTACGGGAGGACTTGCTCGAAACCCCACTGGTCATTACCGCACGCGGCCCAGGCCTCAAAATCTTCGGGTATGCCGCGGTAGAAGGCCGAGGAGTTGATGGCGCTAGAGCCGCCAGTGACCTTGCCCCTGGGCACGGGCATCGACGGTGCCGTCTCGGTGGCCCTGGCAACGAACTGCCAGTTGTGCTTGCTCGTTAAGAGGGAGACGGGATGGCCAGACAGCGTGCGCAAAGACGGCACGCCCATGCTGGTATCAAAGCCAAACTTGATCTCGTCGGGGAGATGGTCAAACTGCGGGTAGTCTGGCCCGGCTTCCAGCAGGAGTACGGACCGCTCTGGATCCTCCGATAACCGGTTGGCGAGCACCGCCCCGGCTGAACCTGCTCCTATGATAATTACGTCGTACTGCACGGTACCCTCCTTTCTTCCACGCCATAACCCAGCAGAAGGAAGCGCGTAATGCCTCGTGTATCAAGGACTTTTACGGCTTTGTGAAGACAATAAAATGCTGATACGGCAAAAAGTCTTGCGTCTCCTGCCATCGCAGCCCGACCGCCTCCATCTCCTTGCGCGCCTGCGCCACGGTCATCTTGTGCAGTGATTTGATCGGCACACTGGCATCTTCGCCACGATATTCGATCTGGATGACACGCCCGCCGGGTTTGAGGCTTTTGACGATGTTCTCCATCATCTCGCGCGGATAGGCAAATTCGTGATAGGCATCCACCAGCAGCGCGACGTCAACCGCGCGCGCCGGCAAGCGTGGATCTGTCTCCGTGCCTTGGACCGTAATGACATTAGTGGCTTTGAGCTGCCGTTTGTGCTGTTCGATGATGGCGAGCATGTCGGGCTGGATGTCCACAGCGTAGACGGTGCCCTGCGGCACCACGCGGCTGATGCGCATGGTGAAATAGCCGGTGCCTGCCCCTACGTCAGCCACCACATCGGTAGGTTTGAGCTGCATATGCTCAATGACCTGTTGCGGTGCTTCGGCCTCTGCACGCTCTGGGCGTTCGAGCCACTCGGCGCCGGCCACGCCCATCACCTGGGCGATCTCGCGACCCATATAAAATTTGCCGATGCCGTCCGGATGGTGCTCGGCGCGCGTTTCGTACATGGGCGTGGCAGCGCCTGGCGCGGCGGTGTGCTGCGCCTGCATGCATGAGGCACAGAGCAGGAGGAGGCAGAGAGTCCCCAACCATACTCTACCCCTCACTGACCTCGTTAAAAGCTGCGCCGTCACTGGACGCTGCATGACGTTAGTTTTTGAGCTGTATGTCATAATAAGTGCGCCGCTCGGTGGCTTGCGCGCCTGGCCAGACGGCCCAGCCCTCCCACGCGCCACCGTCCTTCCGTAAGCAGTGGGTGTGCACTCTGATCTTGCTGTGGTCACGCCAGACTTCGAGCAGGTTATAGAGTCGCGGCGTGGATTCAGGGCGGGCGTTGACCGGCGCACCAAACGATCCTGCTCCAGCGATGTACACGGCGCGCCTGGGATGCAGATAGCCGATGACCTCGGCGCGGTCTTCGTGCACGTGGCCGTGCAGGCAGAGCTGCACGTGCTCTTGCCGTAGTTGTTCCAGAAAAGCGTCATCACTGATCTTCTCGTTGCCCGTGACCGGATGATGCCAGACGGCGATGCGCAGCACGTCGGCATCTTGTGCCATACGCCCGTCTCGCCTGGCTCTGGTGATCTGCTCATCAGCCTCGAGCAAGCCAGCAGCCAGGGCGCTCTGGTTGATGCTCGCACGCTCGCGATGATACTCGTCAATCTCCCAGGCGGAGTTCAGCGCCAGGAACTGCAGGCGGGTGTCATCAAATAAGATCGGTATGCATTGTGCAGCAGGTTGGAGTGGATACGGCAGTTGGATCAACTCGTGATAGAACCTGCCGAAGTTCTCGAACCGTTTGGGGTAGGCACGCTCGTCGCGAATGAGATACCCATCGCCCTGCGCCACGTAACTACCCGGCTTCAGCTTGTTCAGCACTACTCTGCGCTTCGGGTGCCAATCGTACACCTCCGTCTCCCAGCTCAGATCGTGATTGCCGGGCACGATCACACAGCGTCCCGCTGACAGCTCAAAGCGCTTAATCAGTTCGGAGACGAAGCGATAAACGCAATCAAATTCTTCGGCCGAGCCGTGATTGGTTAGATCACCCGAGAGGAGCAGGTAGTCTAGATGCTCGAAGCCCAGCCCGCCATCGCGGTCTCGTATATCTCTGAGGAGCGGTTGCAGCCGCGCCAGCGGATCATCGCCTTGGTCGAAGTGCAGATCGCTCAGATGCAGGATGCGTATGGGTGGGGCCTGCACGTGCGGCACTATCACTGACTCACTTGCTACCGTGCCGGCTGCCGTTGCTCCTGGTAGAGTAGGGCGCAGTATCGCTTCGACAGCCCGGCGCACGCCCTGGGCAACGTTCGTGTAAGCCTCATCGCGGTTTGTCCAACTCGTGATCGGTTTGGCGTCTGTCGGTAGCGCCTGCAGTGTACTGAACGATGCGCCGCGCCAATCAACCGGACGTAAGATGACGGGAATCACGCGCGCCTCGCCAGCGTTGTGCCGCTCCAACGCCCGCTGCATCTCGGTCTCGTAGCAGTAGTCTGAGGCGAGGAAATCCGCGCTGATCAGCAAGAGGATGACGGTCGCCGTATTGAGATTGTCGTCAATCTGTTGCTTCCAGTCGTCGCCAGCGTTGATGTTGCGGTCGTGCCAGGTCTGGATCACGCCCTGGCGCTGGAGCAGGCTGAGGTGTTTCATCAACTCCTGGCGTAGAGATTCATCACTGTGCGCATAGGAGAGAAAGAGCTTGATGGGCTTGAAGGTGGCTCGTATGTCGTGAATGTCCTCGCGCTTCCTGTCTTCAATCCTGGTCCTGAGCGCCACCAGCTCACTCTCAACACTTGGATTGCTGGCACGTGCTTGCATGGCACCCTCACTGATGCGCCAGCGGGCATCGCACTGCGGACAACCGATGTCGGCGTGACCCTGGTCAATGCGGCTTTTGACCACGGCCTCGGTGAAGCTGTGGTTACACACGCCACACACCATCCCCAGCACTTCTTTGATCTCGACGCCTTCATTACGTAGACGCTCTTCGACAAAGACGGTAAAGAGCTGGCGCGTCGCATCCGTCGTGTCTTCGCCGAAGAACAAATCCAGATGTGCCAGGCCACTGCGCCGATCCATCTTACGTAACCCGCACATGCCTGTCCCCGGCTGCTCGTATTGCGCACGATCTTTCCACAAGCGCGCGCGGCCGAATCGTTCGCTCAACGCCAGACTCACGACCAGCGATGAGTAAAGGTTGTCGATCGCGCCAGAAAAATCGTAGTAGAGCGATACGGTTTGCGCGATGCTGCCATCATCTGCTGCCGTCGTGGCTGGAAAGAGCGTCGGAAAGATCAACTGCCCGGCGTGCCGCAAAGCAATCCCGTGATCCACGAGCAACTGCATGACGCAATCCAGCACAATGCGCTCCTGAATCGCGTTCAAGCGTTCATCTGGCTTGATGCCAGGCAATGGCACAGTACTCCGCGCAATCGCCAGCTCTTCGAGCACCGGGAGGCCGCGTGGCGCATTTCTGGCCTCAATGATGAGCGCTCCGGCGTATTGCTCGACATAACCGAGTTGCAGCACCAGGACGCGCTGGCCGGTTGTTAGACGTGCCTCGGCGAGCACGCCCTGTCCTCGCAACTGCTCAACAACGGTGTTGACCGCGCCAGGATCGAACTCATCCGGCTCTGCTTCGTGTATCTGCCTCTCCAGTTCGGAGTAAAGCAGCACAACATCGCTTCGTTGCTGTCGTTCGTTAATGACTTCGCGAATGCGCTGGAAGAGGCGTGGCCTGATTGTTATCGATAACTCGCTCCAATCAATGGCCTGGGCAATTGCCGCACGCAACGTATCGATCCCACGCGGGACTTTCGCACTTGTTGGTAAATAACCGTGACAGGCGCATTCATTGACCAATTGCTCAAGACCTACTGTATCAATCAGCACCTGGTCTGTATCAAGCTTTGCGCCGATGAGCAGCTTGATAGCAGCACGCCCACGCAACTGTTTTTCCAGCCGCAGATTCCATTCTCTGACATCCTCGAAAGCACTGCTACCGCGCGTCGGATCGAGCAGGATCAACGCCAGCGTCGTGTCGTGGAGGAAGAGTTGATGTACCAGACGGTACTCGTCCTGTCCACCCAGATCCCAGATTACCACTTCGCGTTTTTCTCCGGGTGGCGCAGCCATAGCAGGACTGAGCTGTTCCGGTGGCATTGTCCATAAACGCATCCCATGAGTCGTGCCCTGTTCTTCGTAGCGATCTTGCGCGAGCCGCAGCGCCAGGCAGGATTTGCCGACGTTACTTTCACCAACGAGCACGATCTTGGCGCTCACATAACTCGTCGGAGATGGTGTCGAAGTCGGCGTGTGCAACTCCAGCTCAGGCGTTTCAACAAGCACATCATCATCGCTCAATCTAGTCTTTCCGAACGCTGCTGTTACTGGAGTGTCAGGCATAAAGGAGGTATCGAGTAAGCTGTATGCAGAATATATATACTGGTATACTGCCAGTTCTGTACCGCTCTCCGCCTCCCACACGCGCACAGTCCCATCACCAGCGCCACTGGCCAGCCACTGCCCATTCCTCGACCATGCCACGCTCCAGACCGAATCCTGATGCCCTTCCAGCGTGCGCACTAGCTCACTACTTTCAATGTCCCACAGCCTGATATTGCTATCATCAGAACCAGTGGCAATCATCCGACTATCCGGTGACCACGTCACACTGTTGAACACGTCTCCTCGATGCGCAAAGAGAAGACGAAGCTGCGTGGTAGACAGGTTTGTGGCTGGCGCTTCGGACATAGGCTGTGGCTCCTTCAATCTCAGGCTGACCACTGTACACATGGACAGAACGTGAGCGCTCCGGGGCAGCAGGGACGCAAGAAACATAAAGCAATCGCGGGTGATGGTCTAGCTTGTCCCTTAAGCTTGCTGAGAACGGTCTGCCTCTCTGCTCCTCTCCATACGCATCAAGCGAAGGCTTTTACCCCTCTCCTCGCGAGAGAGGGTAGGGGCGCGGGCCGTCTCAAGGGGTGCGCAGGGCACCAAAGCCCCTCACCCTAGCCCTCTCCCGCTGGGAGAGGGAACAGGAGCAAGGGGGTTGGGCTTGGGGCATAGATGTGCGGCCTGGCGGCTAGACAGGCAAGAGAGGTTCGGTCCTCTCCGGGGGCAGGTCAGTATCGAAAGAGTTAATGAGCAACGCCAGGAGACTGTAGTTCCCCATGACTAGCCCCAGTTCAACGACACCCTGCTGACCAAACTGCTCCAGCGCCGCCTGGAAGGCGCCCCGGCTGACGCGATGGGTGCGGAAGAATTCCCGACCGTAGTGCACCACGGCAGCCTCGTCCGCAGCCATGGCGGGCAGCTCTTTGCGGTCGCGCAAGGCGTCAACGACCGCGTTGGGCACGCCGGCCTGGCGCGCTGACGCCGCATGCGCATTCCAGATGTGCTGGCAATCCAGTTCCCGTGCCGTGACCAGCATGGCAAGTTCCTGGATCTTCTTGGGCAGTGAAGAATCGTCACGCAGGTAATGGTTCAAGGCGGTAGCCGCCTTGTGCGCTTTCGGCACATGGACCATGACCGAGCCCGGGCCATAGCGTGGTACGGACCCAAGCTCTCGTATCATCTCATCAAAAGTAGCCCGCTGATCTTCGGGCACACTATCTCGGCTCGCAAGAGGTAATCTGGCCACAGTGACCTCCCAGTCTGCTGGTTAGATGTCTGGTCCTGGCAACGCTCTCTGCAGTGGTGCAGAGCACGGGAACAACGCGCACACCATCAGCCAGAGAGGGTGTCGTAGTGGTCCCAGTTCCCGATAATGTTATTGGCATAGAGTTTCGCGATGTCTTCCTCGGAGTAGCCCAGCAGGCCACCCAGCACCTCCTCATTGTGCTCGCCCACTTTGGGGGTGGAGCCAACAATAGCCGGGGTACGGCTGAAGTGCCAGAAGTCACCGGACACGGCAATGCTCCCGGCCAGGAAGTCAGGGACTTCCACCATGGCCCGCCGCTCCCAGGGATGGGGATCTTGCGCTGCCTGCGGGATGGTATTCACCGGCGCCGCCACCACGTCGTGCTCGGTGAAGTGGACAATAACCTCTTGCATCGTCATGTTGGCCAGCAGGGCCAGCATCGCCTCCTGCACGACCGCCGCATGTTTGCTGCGCTCACGGCGGTCGGTAAAGCGCGGGTCGTCCAGCCACTCCGGTTTCCCCAGGGCGCTGCACACGCGCGGCCAGTGGTGCTGGTCGCCGGCACTAATGAGGACCCAGCCGTCCTTACAGGGGTAGGTACCACTGGGCGCGGCATCAGACCGGCCCCGCCTGGGCTCGACACCGGCCCCATGGTAGGCGGTGATGGGGATCTCGGTAAAGCTGTAGCCCGAGTCCGCCAGGCACACGTCGATGCTCTGCCCCTGGCCGGAAATGTTGCGCTCGAGCAGGGCCGCCAGCGTGCCAATGGCGGAGTGCAGTGCCGTGGTGCGGTCGATGATGGGGACACCAGCGCGAATGGGCGGCATGCCCTCCTCACCGGTGACCATGGCAATGCCGGACATGACCTGGCCGATGGGGTCGTAGCCTATCTTTTCGCGATAGGGGCCAAACTGGCCATACGCCGAGACATTCACCATGATGATGCGAGGGTTGAGCTGCTTTAACACGTCGTACCCAAAGCCCATCTCATCGATGGTCCCGGGGCGGAAGTTTTGCACCACCACATCAGAAATTTTGATGAGCTTGCGCAGGGCTTCCTTCCCCTCATCCTTCCGCAAGTCCATGCTCACGCTCTTTTTGCCGCTGTTATACTGCACCCAGTAGGCACTCTGTTTGCGGACATACGGCCCGTGGTAGCGGGTTTCTTCGCCACCGAGGCGCTCGATCTTAATGACTTCTGCCCCTAAGCGGGCGAGTACCTGGGCGCATCGGGGGCCGGCCTGATGGCGCCCCAGGTCAATGACGCGAATACCGTCCAAAGGCCCTTTGACGTCTGCCATATGCGTCACTCCTTGACTTCTGTGGTATGAGGACTCGGTATGTGTCGGCTAGCATCTTACGCGCCTTCGATACCCGTTGGCAAGCATTCCTTGCTGTGACCCTGGCTAAGTTGTGCTCAGGGTGCGGTGCATTGCGTGAAAACTAAAGGGGTTGCCTGGACCACATCCCCAGCCCTCACCACTACCGGCGGAGTGACCAGACTTGACGGCGAGCAAATTGGTGTACCGCCTGTGCCTGGGCCAAACGCCTGAGCGTTGATGTTGTAGAAGATATTCCCTCCTGCTGGAGCATACGTAGTCCCAGACGCTGTAAACGTGCCCACCAGAGGCCTACCAGCTGACACGGTCAGCATGTACGCGGCACACGCGGTGGCCCCTGGACACCCTGATCCTGAAGCGCGTTCCGTGGCTACGTTTACGGTTGACTCTGCGAACACGGGGATGGTCACCTGGAGCGGCGCACCGCCTGCCGGCGTCGCCGTTTGCAGAGCACTGAGGGCAATGTCTACTCCTGTCGCGCCCCCGTCTGTGGTGATCTGCCCTGTGATGACTCCCGGTGCTGAAGTGTTGCCGCTCAGCACGAGCGGAATGGTGTCGATGGCCGTTCCGGCTGGGACGTCAAAGGTAATGGTGGGATTGTACGCCACAGCACCGTTGGTGCTGAGCGCTGCGGTCACGATGTCATAATTACCCGGCGGCAGCGGACAGAGGCTGAACGTCCCCTGTAGCGTACTGGCGAGCGTCTGGAGGACTACACGATTAATGCTGCCAGCATCTGGCTGCTCGGCCATAACAATAACCGTCGCGTTCGCAATGGGCTGCCGCGTGTTCGCATCGATCACCTGTCCACTAATCGTTGGCGTCGTCAGCGTGATTTCCCCGGCGTGCAGGGTGGGCTTCAACCGGAAAGCCCCATTGCTCAGCAGGACGATGGAGCGGCAGGCGTCGAAGTCGATGTTAATATCCGCTGGCTGGCTGGCTGTGAGCGTGATAGCGCCCCCGGCAATTTGCTCCGGGGGAATCTTGATGCCG
>Ga0081455_10001793_pt1 | contig 25929 bp, 14 predicted proteins | sample TabmetS3T2R1_FD_70207 | JGI IMG/M metagenome (GOLD analysis project Ga0081455, IMG submission 70207) | Tabebuia heterophylla rhizosphere microbial communities from the University of Puerto Rico - S3T2R1 | ecosystem: Host-associated > Plants > Roots > Rhizosphere ...
TCGCTCTTCCAGGCCAGATTGTTCGTGTAGGCGCAGGAGTAGCCAGAATCGCAATCGCCCGCCTGGCGCGCGTCCTCGATTCCCACTTCTAGCGACGGGAAGCGGGTCTTTCCGCCGATCTGACTGGCGACGATCTGGTCGCAGGAGACGCCCGACAGAATATCGGTCGTGGTCTTGCGCACGTGGACGCTGGTCAGATAGGAGCCGCAGCAGCGGCCATGATCGCCGGGGCCGTCCAACCACGCCCGCCCGGCGTTGTTCGTCAGGTTGCCCAGCAGCAGGATGTCATCTTTGAGCGGCTCGAGCGGCTTCAGGACCCTCGGCAGTTCACGGAGCTTCCCTTCATAGTTCGGATTCCAATGATCCATCATTACGCCGTTCGGCACGTACACGAACATCATCCTCACAGGCGTCTCGCCTGGAGCCTTGTCCGGCGCCTTGCTAGACGCCAGCGCCGGTGTCATCGCGTCGAGGAAAGGGAGCGCAATCGCAGTCCCCATCCCTTTGAGGATCGTTCTTCTTGGAATCGCTTTTCGCGTGATCATCGTCAGGTCCCCCTTCTCAGTATCAACGTAACGAAAAAATGCCTGGAAGAAATTTCGCGGCCAGTGCAAGCATTTCTCCGACGCATCGCGGCGCCTGAATTTAGCCGTGGGTTTCAACCCACGGAACGGTTGGATTATGTTCCCGCGTCGCGTCAGCGACGGCTGAATTCAATCGTCGCTGACGCGACGAGGAAAATTTTCGCGCCCACCGTGGGTTGAAACCCACGGCTAAATTCAGGCGCCGCGATGCGGCGGGGGATGCAAGCTACTTGTACATGTGGAAATTTTGGTAACAACTAGTTTCCTTTGAAAATGACCATCTCACGAGTGGAGACAAACCACCATCGCCCATTTTTCTTCTGAACAACCTCAAGGCCTCTGCCTTTGATCGGAGGGAGTTCCTTTCCTGCGGCGTCGCGGGCGCCTGTAATTGTCCAAGAGCCGTCCGAAATCGCCAGTTCCGGGGTGATAAACCGGATTTGTTCAATTGTCGCGTCCTGTTGAAACGGTGGAGCGTTTGAGGGCATCAGTTTTCGGAAAAACTCCTGGATCTGAGACCTCCCGTGAAGCATCGTGCCATCAACGCCAATGTAATCGGCATTTTCATCCCAGAAATCCTCGAATGCCGTTATGTCCCCTTTGTTCAGACGGGCGATTGATTTTTCGACCATACTACGTATTGTCCGCTCATCATCTTGGGGAGAAGTGGCGTTGTAAATCATCGCCAAGATAGGAACAGCGAGTAGCAAAAGGCAGCTACATAAAAACATATGAACTCCTTACGGTCGGGCTATTGACGCCTGTTTCCCTAACGCCTCACCTCGCCGCGACTGGAACGGCAGGCTCTTCGTTACCTCGTAAATGAGCGCCTGGAATTGATAGCCGGACGCCTCCAACTTCCTGGTGATGTCATTGACGGTTCTCCTGTCGTACCGCTCGAGCCCACGGCCCAGCGCATAGGTTAGCATCTTTCCGGTCAAACATCGCGCGAAATCGGGGAGTTCTCCCTTGAGCAGCGCCCGCATCTCCGCCGGAGTGGCGAAGGACTTCCCGTTCGGGAATGTTCCGCTTACGTCAATCGGGAATTTTCCGTCCATCGTGCGCCACCGTCCGACGGCGTCGTAATTTTCCAGGCCGAAGCCGAGCACGTCCATCCGGTTGTGGCAGGCTGCGCAGGTCGGGTTCGAGCGATGCTTCTCGAGTTGCTGCCGAAGCGTGCCGGTATTGCCCACCGCCCCTTCGTCCAGGACGGGCACGTCAGCGGGAGGCGCGGGGGGCGGCGCGCCGAGGATGTTTTGCAGCACATACTTTCCCCGGATCACCGGCGACGTGCGCGTCGGATAGCTCGAAACGGTCAGCACGCTCGCGTGGCTCAATATTCCGCCGCGCTGATCAGTCTTCAACTCCACTCGGCGGAATTCTGGCCCCGTGACACCTTCGATCCCGTAATGCTTCGCCAGCGTTTCGTTCAGGAAAGTGAACCTGGCGTCGAGAAAATCCGAGAGCGGGCGGTTTTCACGCAACATCGCCTCGAAAAACATTCTGGTCTCGGTCTTCATGGCTTCACGCAGCTCCGGGCCCCAGGACGGAAACTTTTGCGGGTCGGGCTTGACCACGTCCAGGTTGCGGGTTTCCAGCCACTGTCCGGCGAAATTGTCGGCCAGCGCCGCGGCCTTCTCGTCGGCCAGCATGCGCTTGATCTGCGCTTCGAGCGAGGCGCTCAACTTGCCGGCCTCGGCCAGGGCCAGCAATTCGTCGTCCGGCATTGAACTCCACAGGTAGTAGCTCAGGCGCGAGGCCAGCTCGATTTCGGAAACCTTGTGGACTTTGGCCGGGTCGGTCGGGTCGGGGTCACGCTCGATGCGAAACAGGAAATGGGGCGACACCAGCATCGCCTGAATGGCTACTTGAATGCCCTGCTCCGCGTTCAGCCCTTCGGCCTTCGAAGTGTCGACCAGTTTGACGAGCGACGCCACCTCGGCCTTCGTAACCGGGCGACGGTAGGCGCGACGCGCCAGCGTGGAGACGATCTTTTCAACGCAAGCCGGCCCGGAATTCGGGTCGCAGATCAGTATTTTCTTGCGGCTCGCCTTCTCTGTCCGGGACGGAAAAGGCCCGATGAAGAGCATCGAGCCGATGAACTTGTTCTTCTTGTTGTCGTAGGCGTCCTTCACCGGAAGGCCTTTGACGAACTCGTCGTTGATGAATGCGGCGCGGAAAGTGTGATCGCCTTCGGGCAGAAACAGCCGCATTTCTTCTTCCGAGTACGGATCGAAGTAAACGAGCTTTGACGGTTTGGTCTCGACCTGGATGGTATTCAAAAGCTTGCCGTCCATCCAGAAGCCCATCGCCACGGGCTTCGCGTCCGCGCTGCGCTCTCCGGGCAGGCCGAAGCGAATGACGTATTCGCCGTCCCACTCGACGCGATGAGTCGCCTCGACCGCGCTCGGATTGGGCCGGCGGAGGTTCATCGTCCTGCGGCTGTATTCGAACTCGAGGGGCTTTTTAGGAAGCGGGTCGGCGCCGACGGCGCGGGCCGCGATCCGCTCGGCGGCGGACATGTATTTCTCCATCAGCACTGGAGATATGGTCAGCACGTCGGCGATGTTATCGAAGCCGTCGCCGGAATCGTCCACGGGAAATTCCTGAGTGGCGCGAAAGTCTACGCCTAGCAGATCGTGTACGGTGTTGGCGTACTCGTTCCGATTCAACCTGCGCGCCGTCACGCGGCCCGGGTCCGGTTTGGCCTGTTGGTCAACTTGCTCGAATAGATTTTCAATCCATTGGATTATCGCCTGCGTCTCCGCCTCTTTCGGACGCGGCATGCCTTTGGGCGGCATCTCGCCCGTCCGAATCTTCTTCGCTACCTCCTCCCATCGCTGCCGATCCTGAATGATCGAAGCGACCGTTGAATAGGCCTCGAGGTTCAGGCCGCCCGTCTTCATCTCCGCGTTGTGACACCCGGTGCAGTTCTCGGCCAGGAACGGTCGCACGAATTTCTCGAAGCCGGCGTCGCGTTGCGCCTGTTGCGCCTGACGCGCGGACCACGGGGCCGCCAGCCAAAAAAGGGCGAACACAGACGCGATGATCGCTATTCGTAATGAGTTTTTCCTTCTCATATGATCATTTCATTTCTTGATTTTTTTCGCTTTCAGGCAAAAACGCGTCTACCGCCATTCCGGTTTCACTTAATCGCGCCGCCGGCACAGCGCCGCGCCCGATTGCTGCGCGGCCGTCTCACCCGTCAACCGCTTGCTTACTCGCGCGGTATGTACCAATCTCACGCGCGCTGCGCTGTACCGATCTCACGCGCTTAGGCCGGATTTCACATGTGTACGGAAAGAATAACCACGGGGATCACAGGGATAAGTCAGGTGGAGCAATGACTTTTCACTTTCTTTTCCCCGTGGCGCCCCGCGCTCCCCGTGGTTGTTACCGTACATGCAATTGCAAATCGTTCTATGCGCTGGGGCGCCAAGATCTGGATCGAGGCGACGAGTCAGTACCGCGAGCGGTAGCGAGCGTGACTCGGATCAGTACCGCGAGCGGTACTGATTCCGTCGGCGCCTCGCGAAATCCAATCTTAGCGCCCGGGAATCTAGAAGCGACCTGTCTGTGTGAAACTCGCGCCACCCGCTTTATAGGTCACCGTATAAGTGTCACCATTCATCGGGTGCGAGTTTCCGGAGCCGCCGGTTTGAGCGGCGAACGCGAAGCCGCTCCCCGGTCTCAGCGTCTGTCCCGGCGCCAGAGTGAACTGGTACGTCAGAGCCGTCGCGTCGCCGCTATGGCTCTGCAATATCTGCCCACCGCCGACGTTGTTGTATTGGCCGCTGTGGTTTAAGCCTGCGGTGCGCTGGATTACGATCGTGACCGAGAGCGCGGTGATGTCTACGTCTCCATTGTTGTCCACACGGACAACTTGCTCGTTGTACCAGAGAGTGTTCGCATAGACTACCGGCGTCATGACGCAACCGCCGTTTGGCCCGTGGTTGTCTCCCTGGATGATCCCGCGTCCGTTGGTCCCGATGTAGACTCGTCCGTACACACGAGGATCGCCAGTGATGGTCGCGCCCGCGGTTGCGAACTGATTCTGATCGTCGTTGATCCGTACCCATGATGACCCGGCGTCGTCCGATCTAAAGATGCCTTGAATCCCGTCGACCTGGGCAAGAGCATAGACGGCCGGGTATCTCCGGCGCGGCGCGGCCTTTCCGAAGCCGATCGCGTCTGCGACTTCCACATTACCGAGCCTGGTGAATGTCGCGCCGCCGTCTATGGAGCGCCACAGCCCGCCTCCGCCGCCGGCCAGCCAGACGTCCCCTTCACGTCCGGGGGCGGCTTTGAATCTGACAAAGCCTGGGAGTCCGGCTGCGACCGAGGCGGTGAAATTGGCCCCGCCGTCGGCGCTGACATAAAACACGCCGTTAGCGAAGCCATAAAACTTCAGCGGGTTAACCCGGTCGGAAATCACTGTGGCGCCGCGCGGAACGCCTACCGAGGCCGTCCAGGAAGCGCCGTTGTTGGTTGAGAACGAGACAGCCGCGCCCGACGGGCTCCACACCACGCGGCTGGCGTCGGCGGCTGCGGCCACAGTCCCGCCACCGTTGGTCCCCGTGGGTTGGGCGCCAGCCGGCGCCCAAGTTGCGCCGCCATCAGACGAGAAGGCGATATGAGTATTGTTCCCATTACCCACCCGGACGATGAAGTTCGAACTGCGCTCCGCGTAATCCAGGTTGACAGGCGTATCTCTGGGGTTGTCGTACATCCTGGCCGGCGCTAATGAGAGGTCATCGTGCCGGAAGCCGGTGATGTCGGCCAGGGCGCTGAGCAGGTGCGCGCCGGTAGGCGGACTGATGATGTCCAATACGGCGGTCTCTTCCAGCCCTTGTACCATAACCGAGATGTTAATGGGCTGCCCTGTGTCCCAGTTAGTAAGGTTGTTAGCGCCATAGATGGTCGCGCCAGTGCCGTACATCAGTCGGTCGGAGTTGAATGGGTCTATCACCAGGGCGCTGACCATCCAACCCAGTTTTGGGGAAAGCACAGGCAGTTCTGTCGGCGTGTTAAACCTCAACCACTCTGACACCGAGATATCCTGGACGTAACGAAGCGTGCGATTGGGATAATCCGCCCAATCCCAGACCCTGGTCCAACTCGCGCCACCGTCAAGGCTGCGGAAGAAGATTGTGTCCGGCCACCAGGAGTTCAAAGCGGCGACCATAATGGTATTGGGATGTTGGGCGTCGACTGTCAGACCTCCATAGCCGAAGTAATTGTCGGTGCTGCTGGACGGCACGGGGCTGATCTTCGTCCACGCGCCGTTCGCCGTGTTGTACTTCCAGAGGTCGCCCTTCTCGCCGTTAAATGGGCCGCCGCCGTCGCTGTAACTGATGTAGAGCATTCCGGTAGACGCCAGAACGCCGTGATGGGGCAGGAATCCGGTAGGTTGGCCGGGAACGGCCTCCCACGTGGCGCCGGCGTCGACGCTGCGGTAGACGGTCGCGCCCTTGTCAGCGACACCGACGTAGATGGTCTGGGTCGGATCGCCCAGAGTCCCGGTTCGCGGATCGAAGGTCACCCACACCACCCCCTGAACGTCGCGGGTGTAAGAACTCTCGTTGCTCTCGAAATAAGTTCCGGGGTTGGGAAAGCTGTCAACCTTCGACCAACTGGCGCCGAAATCGGCGCTTCTCCATAGGCCGTTACCACTCCGGGCGCCCAGATAGAGGATGCTGTTCTTATTGGGATCGATCGCCAGGCGTTCACCCATTGAGCGCCCCGGCATGTTGCCCCCGCCTTTAAACGGCAAGTCGGTTCGTTCGAAGGTATTGCCTCGGTCAGTGGACCGATAGATGACGCCGTTCTGATTCGTCCATTCGTTTGTGTAAGTTCCACCTTGCACATAGAGCCGGTTCGGCTCGACCGGATCGGTGGCCAAAGTATCGACGCCCATCAGATTCCAATCATCCCGATTGATGAAATCCATCAGCGGAATCCACCTCTGAGCGCTTTCATCCCAACGGTAAGCTCCGCCTATATCCGTGCGGGCATAGATCAGATTGGGTTCTTTCGTATTGAAGACGATCCCGGGGACATAGCCTCCACCATGGATTGTCACATTACGCCAGGTATAGGTCTGGCTCAATTGCGCCTGGGCGGAGTCTCCGACCCGGCCCATCCTCATCATCCCGATCCCGGCCATCAGGCACATCGCCAGCGATATGGCGGCTCGTAACATGGTAGTTCTTGACATTTTCGACATAAATTCTTCCCCCTAGCTGGTATATGAGGTTCGTGGATTAAACAGGCAGGCAAAAATTCTTGCGGGGGATTGCGCCTCAAGAATTTTTACCCGGGCGATCAAGTCAATAACGAGCGTCGCTCCCTGATTCCCCTGATTGATGGAACCGCTCGCTACCACTCGCAGTACCGACTCGTCCGCACACGTAATTTTACTGGACGTTACAGTAGTAGGAATTTGTGTCTACGCGGCCGTTCCCGATAAACACTTCTGTCCCTGCTTCATGCCAAATGAAAAGAAACGGCGAACGTAGCGAGAAGAAATGATGAACATGTGATCCTCCTTGGTTTTTCTGTGTTGTTGATATATGGCAATTGCTGGTGGTGGGATTCCGGAAAGCCTGAACTTGTGTAGATACAAATGACGCAGGCCGTGGCATCTTCGAGCGACCGAACTTAATTCTCAAAGACCATTCATATGGCGCATGAAATATGGCCTTCGCTGAAAGTGGTATACGGTCAAATTCTCCGCATCAACTCGAAGTTCAATCTCTCCAAGCGAACTGTCTGGGAGCCGTCCGATGGAAACCGGGCGCGTCTAGATTGTTCCATATCAAGATACGCCGGCTATCTGGAGTCTTCGACTAGGCAGAAAAATGTAAGACAGAAAAATGAATCACTTATTTTTCTGTCTTACATTTTTCTGTCTGGTCGTTTGATCTTCATCGAGGGAGTCGCAATCGCCGGCCGCGGCGGTTTAGCCATGCCTTCGCCCATAAAAAAGCTTGTATGCGGCGGCTGGTTATAGGCGACGTTCTGCCACGCGACGCTCAACCGGTATTGCGGGTCGTGCATTAAGGTGTAGAACCGATGCTTGGTCGGCATGGTGGTCGTATAAATCCGCAATTCCTTGTTGTCGGTCGTGCGCCATATCACTTCTTCGCGCCAGTCGCCGAGAATGTCGGCGCTCAAAGCCGGCGTGGCCTTCGTGCCGTTGTTCGACGCGCAGCCTTCGGCGTTCAGCATCACGGTCTCGACGTTCTCCGCCCAGTTCCACTTGAAGATCATGTTGCGATCCAGCAACTCGCTCAGCGTGTCGCCGTCCCAGAAGACGCCGAAGTTGCAGGGGCGCGGCTCGCGGTCGGATATCTTTTCTCCCCTGGCGCTGAACAATCCAGTGACGCCCGCGCCTTTGACCCAGCACTCAAAGCCCGGGTAGCGGGGATCGATGTCGAGCGCCAGCCCACGCCCCGGGCCTTCGCCGTCGGCGCCGGCTTTGACCGAAGGCTTCTTCCACAGAATCTCGCCCGTCCTTGCGTCGCGGAAATGCGCGCCGGCGTCATCGAATCGCTCCTGTATGTCGAAGACTTCGAGGCCGGGCCGCGCCGGGTCGAGATCGGAAAGATGCATCGCGTCGCCGTGTCCGAGGCCGGTCGTGTAAAGCCCCTTGCCGTTGTCGTCAATCACGCACGCGCCGTATAAGATCTCGTCCCTGCCGTCGCCGTCCACGTCGCCGACGCTAAGGTTATGATTGCCTTGCCCCGCGTAGCCTTTATTTCCTTCGTCAGCGCTGTCGAAAGTCCACACGCGCGTCAGCTTGCCGTCGCGCCAGTTCCACGCGGCCAACGCTGAGCGGGTGTAATAGCCGCGGCACATCACCAGGCTCGGTCGTTTGCCGTCGAGATACGCGACGGCCGCGAGGAAGCGATCAACGCGATTGCCCCAACCGTCGCCCCAGATCGCCTTCAGTTCATCGGCGGTCGGCTTGAGATTCGTCGGATGCCGGGGAGGAATGTAATCGGTAGTGGCGAGCGCCGCGCCCGTCATCCCGTCGAAGATCGTCAGGTATTCAGGCCCGGCCAGAACATATCCGGTCGTGTTACGCCGTACTTCGGCCCCCGACCGGTCGAGAGTGGTTATAAATGAGCCTTCAGGATTGCGCCAATCCGCATTGGGGTCGCCGATCACCTTAGCCTTACCGTCAATCGTTCCGTCGGCGGTCTTGCAGGCGACCTCGGCCCTGCCGTCGCCGTCGAGGTCGTAAACCATAAACTGCGTGTAGTGCGCGCCCTCACGGATGTTCTTGCCCAGATTGATGCGCCACAACAGCGTCCCGTCGAGCTTGTACGCCTCGAGGATCGGCGGATCGGTCATTCCGGCCTGCGAGTTGTCGCGGCCTCTGCCGGCTTGATGCAGGACGATCTCGTACTCGCCGTCTCCGTCCAGATCACCGACAGAAGCGTCGTTCGGCGCGTAACCCGGCGGCGTTTGCAGCGGAATCGAGAGGTACTGGCGGACAGGCGCGTTGGCGGGCAGCGTGAACGCCTTGCTCGGCGCGCGTTCGCGCCCGTTGATCACCACCCGCACGAAATACGATACCGCTTTCGTCAAATCGGCCTTCTCGTCAACGAAGAATGTCACGTCGGCAATCGGCTTCCCGTTGAGTTTGACAGCTTTGGCGCCGGCTGTAGATCGGTAGAGATTAAACGCCGTCGCATCAGGATCATCGCCGAGCATCCGCCAACTGACGAAGACCTTCCCATCGCCTTGATTGACGGCGACGACGCCACGCCCGAGCCGTTCCATCTGGCGCTGCGCAATTGATTCAGCGGGAACCAGGCTCAGAGATGCTATTGACGCGATGAGAAATAGAAACCTAGCGGTGATAGTCATTGTTGTACTTCATTGGCAATCGGATATTGGGTATTGGCAAGCTAAATACTTTGTGGTTTCCCGCCGCGTCAGCGGCGCCTTGAATTTAGCCGTGGGTTTTAACCCACGGTGTGCGCCAATATTTTTTCCACGTCGCGTCAGCGACGATTGAATTCAGCCGTCGCTGACGCGACGCGAGGGATGTTTGCCAACCATCCCGTGGGTTAAAACCCACGGCTAAATTCAAGGCGCCGCTAACGCGGCGAAGACCGATGCCCCCTAAAGCAATTGTGGCGAACTGTACTAAGGCAACTGCTTCAACAATCGCTTCATTTCTTCTACCTGCCGCGCGAAGGCCGGGTCGCCGGCCAGGTTTTTCAATTCAAGCTGGTCGCGCGAATGATCGAAGAGCATCGCGCCCGCCTTGCCGTCGTCCCACTCGACGTAATGCCAGCGTTCGGTGCGGACGGATTTGCCGAGTTTCTCCTGATAGCGCGTCACGGTGAACGCAGGATGGCTCCACTTCGCCCGTGGATCGCGCAACAGCGGCGCGAGGCTATGACCTTCGATCCCCGGCGGGCGCGGCAGCCCGCAGAGTTCGACGAGCGTCGGGTATAGATCGAGCAGTTGCACCGTGCGCCCACTCACTCCTGCCTTCACGCGCGGCGCGGCGATAATCAGCGGCACGCGCGCCCCGACCTCATAGAGCGAGTAGGCCTTCGACCATTTGCCCTTCTCGCCGAGGTGATAGCCGTGATCGCCCCAGAAGACGATGATGGTCTTGTCGCGCAGATCGAGCCGGTCGAGCGCGTCGAGCACTCGCCCCACTTGCGCGTCCATGAAACTGACCGAAGCGTAGTAGGCGCGTATCATCTCGCGGGCTTCAGCCTCTGAAGCGTCGCGCCCGATGAAGAGATCGGCGTTACGTCTCGGAATTGAGATGTCGGGAAATCCGGGCGGCGCCGCGGGACGCGTAGCGAAATCAGGCGGCAATCGAATCTTCGCCGGATCGTAAAGGTCGAAAAACTTCTTCGGAGCGGCGGGAGGGCTGTGCGGCTTGGCGAAACCGACGGCCAGGAAGAACGGGCGGTCTTTGTGTCGCTCCAGATATTCAATCGCCCGAGTGGCCGTCCGGTAATCGCCGTTCGACTCTCCATCTCCTTCCAAAACCACTATGCGATCCGATTGCGAGGCGCGACTCGATCCATTCGCATTGGCCGCATTGGCGGTATTCGGAGGGCGTCGCGCGCCTGTGAAGCCGCGCGCCTCGCCGCCCTCAGTCCACGCGTCGGTGTCATCAATCCCGCCGTGAAAGATTTTGCCGGCGCGCAGCGCCGCATAGCCATTCGCCTTGAAGTGTTGGGGCAGCGATACGAATTCAGGATGCCCCGCGCGAAACCAGGTCTCGTTGTCCATCACGCCGGTCTGCGTCGGATATCTTCCGTTGAGCAGCGACGTGCGCGACGGGTTGCAGAGCGGATATTGGGCGTAAGCCCGCTCGAAGCGCGCGCCCCGCGAGGCCAATCGGTCTATGTTCGGCGTCTTGATGAGCTGATTGCCATAACAACTCAACTCGGGCCGCAGGTCGTCCGAAGCGATGAAGAGGACGTTATATGCGGGCTTTCCCGCCGCCAAACGCGACGGTTGAGGCAATGGGTCAGCGCCGCGAGCGGTAGCGAGCGTGGCCCGATCAATAAGTCCGCTCGCTACCGCTCGCGGCGCTGACCCATCCAAGCGAAGCCAGCAGGACAGAGCCAGCAGACAAATCAGCGGAACGTATCTCATAAATCCGTTGACCATCGACCATTGCCCATTGCCCATTACGCATTGCGCATTGTTTTGCAGGAAGGTCTTTATCCATGCCTATTCCCTCGCAAATCAATGGGCAATGCGTAATGGGCGATGCGCAATGTATATCGCTTCGCGCATTAAAAATAGAATTTCAACGCGACCTGGATAAACCTCGGCGTGTAAGCCGACCGCGACCCTGTGACCTGCAGGAAGCCCCAGCGGTCCGGCGTGTAGGCCTGCCGCATGCGATAGAGCTTCAACCCCTCCAGCGTGCTGATGTCGAACGAATTGGCGTTCATCGAGAAGAAGCCGTTGGGCAACTGCACCCTGAAGAAATCGCGCGGCAGCGTCTGCGTGCCAGGCACGCGGTTGCTGGTGATGAGCGCGTTGATCTGCTCCAGCTTGGCCGCGCCTGCCGGCGTCGCGCGGTCGGGCCGGTTGGCCCGGTCGAAGTTGCGCCAGGCGTCGTAGGCGTTGTTGTCGATCGTCCCTTCGCCTGGCAGAGCGAAGATTTCGCCAGCGTCTTCAATGCCCCCTATTCGGAAGAACGGATGGTTGAAGGCGTTGATGAAGTCCACGCGGAATTCCAGCCGGCGTTTTGCGTCGGGGCCGAGGGCGAAATCCTTCTTGACCGACATGTCGAGGGTATGCTGCGTCGGGCCGCGCGCGTTGTCGAAGGCGCGCGGCGCGTTGCCCAATGTGCCTTTGGCCGGACGCATGAACGCCGAAGGATTGAAATAAGGCTCGCAGGTCGCGCCGGTCGGGCAACTGGGATCCCAGTTGGGATTGATCAGCGGAACGCCCGGTACCAGGTCGGGGCGGATGTTTCGTGTGTTCCCTTCGACGCCGAGCCTGTTGTCGTCGCGCAGGACGACGACCATCGGAAGACCGCCCTGAATGCGCCCGATGCCGCTGAAGCTCCAACCGCCGATCACCGAATCGATCAATCCCGGCGCCTTACTCATAAACTGGCGGCCGCGTCCGACGGGCAGGTCCCAAACCCACGAAGCGCTGAAGGCGTGCTTGACGTCGAAGAGGGAGACCGAACGATCTAGCGAACGCGACACGCCGTAATTGACATGGCCAGTCGAGCGCACGTTCACGTCAACGAAGCGATTGCCGCCTCCGTCTGAAGCGTCATCCAGCCCTTTGCCGAAGGTATAATTGACCGTGTATGACAGGCCACGATTGTGGCGGCGGCTCAGACTGACCGTCGCGGCGTGACGGATGCTGTTGGCCGATGAATCGAACATCGTCTGCAGCCCCTCGAATCCCATGTACTTCGTGCCGACGTAGCCTTGCGAGTAGGCGAGCACCAGGCCCGTCCCGCCTGGCGCAGTGCGCCTGAGTGGATCCGCCACGTTATCGAGCGGGTTGATCCCGCGCGCCAGATACGACTCGGTCAATTCAAACGGCACTGGATTGAGGTTGATCGGCGGCAGGAAGAGATGCGTGCCCTTGCTGCCGTTGTAGGTCACTTCGATGACGGTCTGCTGAGGCGCTTCATAAGCCATCGAGAGGCTGAAGCTCTGCACGTATGGCACGTGAGCGTTGGGCGAGACCGCAAGTCCTGCGACGAAGATGCCGGGGAGATAGACCAACCCGTCTTCCGGAGCGTTGAGGAAGTCGTCAGGCGCGACGGACCTAAGCACCGGCTTGTTACAACAGAGACGCCCCGCCACGTTCGTCCCGGGAAACTGCTTGCGCCCGTCGAAAGTGTCAAAGCCGGTCGTGCCCGCGGCGAAATCCGGCGACGGATTGCGCCCCATACCCGTCAATGGCGCGTGCGACAGACCGTAGCCGCCGCGAACGACGAAGCGACTGTTTTCATTCCACCCGAACAGCCGCGGCGAATAAGCGAAGCCGAAGCGCGGCTCGAAGTTCAGCTTCTCGACCGGGAAGATGTAGCGCGAACGCCCGCCGCGCCCCGAATAGCCGAACGGGACCACCAGCGCCGTGGTTATTGTCCGCCCGTCCGGAAGGACGCACTGCGGGCAGGGTTGCGTGATCGGAAACTCTTTGGCCAGTTCGGGCATGAAAGCGCCCTGACGGTCGTATTTTTCGGTGCGCGGCAATTGAAGCGAGTAACGCAACCCAAGATTGAGTGTCAGGTTGGGCCGCAGCTTCCAATCGTTCTGCGCGAAGGCCGCCGCCGAATTCCACTGGTAGTAGTACGGGATGAACACCTCGCGCAGCGTCGTCAGGTTGTAGGTGCCCATCAGAAACTGCGCGAACTCACTGCCGCCGGTGGTGGTGTTATTCGCGCCGGTCTGGTTGGTGAGCTGGACGTTGCGGTTGAACTCGTAGCGCCCGCCCGAAGCGCCGAACATCGGGATCGTCTTCAATCGCTGCTGCGACAGGTCGACGCCGAACTTCCACGACATATTCCCCTGCGTCAACGAAAGATTATTCGCGATGCCGTAGCTGTGTTCGGCGTTCTCATTCTGCTGCGAAATGCTCCAACCGACGTTCCCCCCGCCAGTGACGAATTCCGGCAACCCGCCCGGCGTGAGCGACGGCAACCCTAGCTCAGTCGAAAAATTGCGGCCGGTCAGAGCGTCGAACATCGGCGGGAAGTTCTTGGTGAAGCGGCCATACGTGTAATTGAGCCGCAGTTCATTGACCACCTTCGGCGAGAAAATGTGCGTGTCGGTCAGCAGTATCTGTTTAGACCAACTGTAATCGGTGCCGCCGCTGTTGACCTCGTCGCGCCCGATCTGGAAATCGCCACGCCCGCGATCGCCGCGAATTGGCACTTGCGTGTATCGGCCGCTTAAGCGATTGGCGGCGTTGAACTGATGATCCAGCCGCACGGTAAGCCGCTTTTCCAGGTTCTTGATGAAGGTCTCGCTAACATAATTCCGCAGGTTGCCGTCCGCAAGGAAGTACTCCCCCGCTTTGGGCATATATTTCAACAAATCCTGGCTGAACGGGTCGAGCATATTGGCCGGAATCTTGTTGTCGGGGAAGGGCAGGAAGGTCTCGCCGGGCGCCAGCGTGCGTCGCGTGAAGCGATCGCCGTTGACGATCCACTGGTTGTAAATCGTCCCGCTGTTGATCTGGTTTTGCAGGCCGAACCTTTCGACTACGTCGCGCGGCGCCATTCCGCCGTTGACCCGCACGGCGTTGCTGAAATCGCCGCGCAGCATCGCCGGAGTCGGCAACAACTGCGTCCCCTGGGTGGCGTCGTAGTAGTAGCGCGGCTCGTAGGCGACGAAGAAGAACGATTTGTCGTGCCCGTCATAACCTACCGGCCCGAAGACCTTCTTCGGCAAAACGATGGGTCCGCCCACGATCAACCCGAATTGATGTTGCCGGCGGTTCGATTCCGGGCGGTTGGTGTCGCTGGTGGTGAATGGCGCGGCGTTGAGCGCCGGATTGCGGTGATACCAGTAGGCCGTGCCGTTGTACTGGTTAGTCCCCGACTTGGTCGTCATGTTGACGACGCCGCCTCCGGTCGTGCCGAACTCTGCTGAGAAGTTCGAGGTCTGCACCGTGAATTCCTGGATCGTATCGGGCGAGAAGGTGACGATGGCGCGCGCCAATCCGGCGCCGGTGTTGTTAGCGCCGTCGGCCAGAATCAGCGAGCTGCCGGCGCGCCCGCCGTTGATGTTTACGTTGAAGCCGGGCGCTTGAATCTGATCGTTCAAATCAGGGTCTTCAGTCCCGGCCACGCCGCTGACATTGCCGACGGTCAACACCAGATCGAGCACGCTGCGATTGTTGAGCGGCAGGTCCCTGATTTGCCGCTCGGTGATCGTCCGCCCAGGCGTGCCGGATTCGACGTTGAGCAACGCGCCTTCCGAGGTGACGTTAACTATGGTTTCGACCGCGCCCGGTTCGAGCGTGACGTTGACCGTGACCGTGACCGCAGTGTCGACCTTGATGCTGTCAACCACAGCCTTCTTGAAGCCCTGCGCCTCGACCGTGATGCGGTAGACGACCGGTTCGAGCGCCGCTGCTGTATAGGCGCCTTCCTCCGAAGTGGTCAACGTTTGCGACCGGTTCGTTCCGACATTGGTAATGGTGACATGAGCGCCACGCACGATCGCCCCGGTCTTATCGAAGACAGTGCCGCTAATGCCCCCGCGATTGGTCTGCGCGATGGCCGCGACGGCGCAAACGACGATGATGGACAATCCTGCGAGTGATCGAATCGAGCTTTTCATTTGACTCCTCCGGTTTTCGGCGGTCTTCAAACCGTCGCTGGTTTTCGTAGGATGGGGTGGTTTTCGGTTCTTTTTGTAACTTCTCAGGGGACACGACAGCATGCGGAAATAAGCCGAAATCCACGGACTGCGGTTCTTCCCTGAGGGCGCTTCGCGATCATTCCCAGCACAGCGTCAATCGAAATATGATCTATTTGTGTTTTTCTTTATTGGCGCCCAGCGTCTTACTAATTTGGCGTCAGATGCCGGCGTTAAAGATTATTCCAAGCTTGGCGCACTGTAGGAATTCATCATGATGAGAACAAGTGGGAAATTCTCTCGCGCCCTTTATTCCACGATGCGGAACGACTATGCAGCTATTACAAGGACTTGGCAGAGGCGTTTATGTAGAAGTTGTGGCTTGGTGTTTCGCTTTGCGGAACGCTTAAGTGAACAGAACGGGGAGTGTCAGCGACCTGGGCTTCGATCAATAGGCTGTTGATCGAGGCCCGGGTCGCTCCGCGCTCCCCGTACCGTGCCGCCATCAGCTACTTTTCTTGACTTCGACAGCGTAGACATGAGTCGCGCCATGCATGTTGGAGCGAAAGACGATCCATTTCATGTCGGGCGTGAATGTGACGTTCGGTTCGAGCGTGTAATCGTGCTTTGCCAGGTTGACCAGCTTTTCGGCTTGCAAGGCGCCGTTCTTCGGTGTGAAGAGATAGATCCACTGGCCGTTGCCGGGAGCGGCGACGCTGTGCGGCCCTCCGCCGTCGCCGGCGAAGACTTTTCCGTCGGGCGATGCGTTGAAATGCACCGACCAATATTCGCGCTCCACTTTGTATTTGATCTTTTCGCCGGTCGCGATCCTGTGCCCGCCCAGCCAGAAGACCTGCGATTTGGGCGTCTGCAGGTCGTACCAGATGGTTTTGCCGTCTGCGCTGAAGAACTCATGGCCGGCGATCTCCATCTCCATCGTTCGAGTATGAATCTTCGTCAGGCCCGAGCCGTCCGTGCGAATCGTCCATATGCGGTCAACCTTGTGCCACGGCCCTTCGTGACAAAACATCAGCAATCCAGGATCGGTGGGCGAAAACTGCACGTGGTTGAGCCAGTCTGCGCTGTGATAAAAAGCCTTCAACTCGCCGCTCTTGACGTTGATGGCGTAGAGCGCCATCGGCAGCCGCGCGGCCAATCGCTCCTCCATCATACGCCCCTTGCCCGGGTAGCTGTCCGCGCCCGCAGGTCTGGACTCCGACGAAACGAACCGCCGCCCTTCCTCGATCATGCTGCCCGAGAGCAGAGTCTCGTCGGCGTTAACCGTGAGGCCGGAGCCCGTGCGCAGTTCGGCGTTCTTAAGGATGGCGCGCGTCTCGCGAGTGTCGAGGTTGGTGGCATAGACCGTGTCGTCCTTGATGTAGAAGACTTGCCGCGTCTTCCTGCCGACCACGACGCTGCTCACCCGCCCTTCAACCAGAGGCTCGACCTTGCGCGTCTTGAGATTGATCGTGGAGAGACCCGCCCGCGTCGTGATGACCAGCTTGTCGCCGCTCGCCGTGTAGCCGTTCTGATGGAAATAGAGGCTGGCGCCGCCCGGATCTTCTGTGAGCCGGATTACGCGATGGCCGGTGTCGGGGTCAATCCATTCCCGGGGAGGAACCGGCGGCGGCGCGTCGGATTGCGCGATCGCGCTAAAAGCCCTGCCGATATTGATCATCAGCAATACGGCCGCAACTGGTAACGATGTCATTGCCATACAACGCGAAATTGATGTCATGTCTCTCCTCGCTGTCTCGACTTTGTCCATTTTCTCCGCCGCATCGCGGCGGGAAGAGGCCGATGCTCGCGGAAATTTGGGTTCAGACTTCACATACCCTCATCAGTTCGCCCTCCCAAGAAAATCGCAGAGCGCCTCGACGTTGCGAGCGAAGGTTTCGGAACGGATAATGCGTTCGCGCGGGCGATCAGTTCCCTGAAAGACCTGAAGCGTTTCGTTTTCTTTAAGCGGCATCACGCGGTCTCCGATGGTCACCACCATATCGCGGGCGGCTAATACGCTGACGATGCGATCGGCCTTGCCGATATTGCCATTCTCGATCCAGGCCCCTCGCGCATCCATTCTGGAGATGATCGCGGCGACGTCCGGCGTCGAAGACTTTCTCGGCGCTTCGGCCCACGGCGACAGCCCGCGCAGTTTCGCAGGGCGCCGGATGGAAGGCGGATCGGCCGTGAGCAGCCGCTGGTAGTCGGCCTCTATCTCGCCGAGTTGCGCCCCGCTGATGAGCACGCCGTAGTGAGTGATCACGGACTCATCGCCATAACTGATCTGATAGCCGTCCACGTTGGTCGTTCCGCCATCCATAACGCTTACCCGCGTGCCCTTGGTGATGTAGAGTGGGCGGTTTGTCTTCAGCTCGTAAAAGCGCGCCAGCACAGGCTCGCCCGGCTTGAAGCGGCGGCGCGCTTCCGACGGGTTTTCAACAGGCGGCAACACGGAGCGCCTCAGGTAATCGAGCGCCCGTCGCGCCGATTCGAGGAATTTCTTGTCTCCTGTTTCGCGGTAAAGCACGAACAGCGTGCGGATGACGCCTTGCGATTCGCCGCCAGTCACCGACGGCGGCTCGAAGACGCGCGCCCACGCCGGATGCATTTCGACATCGTATTGCTGCGCCCACGCCGGCTGCGGCTCCGGCATCTGCGCCAGCAAAATGAACTCGCCGCCTTTCTCCGCCGCGCGCCGGTAGCGGTCTTCTCCGTAAATCCGCCACGCCTCGAAAAACATGTCGATCAGGTCGGAGATCGTGTTGTCGTTGAACGTGTAGAGAAATCTGTAATCCGGCCCCGGCCACTTCCGCGACCAGGAGTCAGGATAGCCGGCCTTCTTCACTGGAAATTTGGACGGATCAGCGAATTGATAATATCGCTGCGGCCATGCGCCATTTGGATACTGCGCTTTGATCAACTGATCGAGCGTGAACAAAACCGCCTCGTGCAGCTTCTTGTCCTCGAATTTCAGTTCGCGATCCACCCGCATCATCAGTCGCGCGGCCGCCTGCGTGACGTTGTCATCGAGCGTCGTGTAATGCCGCCTGTCGTTCAGCGCCGCGCAATTATTGTCGGCGCGGTACGGATATTGCTTCCGCTTCTCGGGGTCGAACTCGATGATGTAATCCCAACCGCCCGAGCAGTGCTGGCCCTGGATCAGAGCCTGGGCCGCGGCGCGAGCGGCTTCAAGATAGAACCGATCCCCGGTGGCTTCCCAGGCGCGCAGGTAAGCCATTCCCACCACCGGCGTCGCCTCCCTTTGTACTTCGATCTGCGTAGGCCCTTCGCCATGCTCCGAGCGGCCATAACTCAGGTCCTCGGCGTAGTAGTAATGATAGCCGCCCTGCGTGGAGACATTCTTCCAGAAAAACTCGGCGGCTTTGCGCAAAGCGCGTTCAACATCGGCTCGCGTAACTTGAGCCTCTGCCTTCTCGACGGTCGGCGCCGCCGCGAGCGCGAACGGAACCACTATGAAGACGAACAGAGTTATGAGGTGTCGCATAACTTTGCCAACAGGAAAATCTAGGACAGAAAAATAAAGCTCAATTGGAACTTGGCCTCGCCGCCCTGGCCTTTTCGGTCGCTTCCTTGTCCAAGACGTTGATGTCCACTTGTACCTGAACGATGTCCTCTATCGGATTCATATTCGAGTTGTAGGTCATGCCGAAATCCTTCCGATTGATCGGAAAGGAGCAGCGAAACCGCCCTCGGTTGTTTTCGTAGAAGACCTGCGTGATTTCGACCTCGACCTGTTTGGTCACGCCACGCAGCGTCAGATCGCCCACGACGGCGTATTTCCGATCGCCGGTCTTCGTGATCTTTTTCGAGACCAGCGTAATTTGTGGATAGGTCGCGACGTCGAAAAAGTCTTTGCTGCGCAGGTGATCGTCACGTCGCGCGACGCGGGTGTTGACGCTGGCCGCCTCTATGGTGATCTTGAATGAAGAGTTCTCGATCTTCGCCGGGTCCAACTGGACCTCGGCTTCCCACTTGTCGAAATAGCCGTGGGCGGAGATGAATCGCGCCTCGGCCACGAAATTGATCTGGCTGTGAGCGTGGTCGACGATGTGCGGCCGCGGCTGGGCGACCACCGTCATCGTGGCCAGAATGAGCAGAGTGAGCAGCAGAATTTTTTTCATATGGTCCTCGTTGGGGTCGGATCAGCGCTGCGAGCGGTAGCGAGCGTAACCACATCCGGCGTCGCCCGATATAGCCACGCTCGCTACTACTCGCAGCGCTCATCAGAAGTACACTTTCACCGCAACCTGAATAATACGTGGGTCGCGGGCGCCGTTGTATTCGCCGAAGAACGTGCCAAGAACCTGCGTATTGCCCGAAGGCCGCGTATTGTTGGTCACGGTGAGTCCTGTGTAGTTACCGAAGATCGCGCCTCCCGTCTGACCGGCGCCGTTTGTTATGTTGGTCGTTCTGTTCACGCCGGAGAACTGGGTGTGGTTGAAGGCATTGAACATCTCAAGGCGCAACTGCAAGTAACTCCTCCCCTCTCTGGCGATGGGGAAGTTCTTGAGGATAGAGATGTCGTGGTTGTTGATGCCGGGGTTGCGCAGGTACATGCGCGAATACGGCCCCTTGTCATTGATGCCGGGCACTGAGAATGCGGACGTGTTGATCTGGTTCGGCGCGTTCTGCGGATCGCCGGTTACCCGTAAGCGCGGCTGCTGCCCCGAAAGGTTGCCGTTCGAGTAAGCGCCGAGCAGACGACTCCCGGCGTCCTGCCCCGTAATCGTGAGTCCGAGTTCCGCCGGGGCGCCGGACGAAATGGTAGAGATGCCCGATATCGACCAGTTGTCGAAGACGGCTCGCGACAACCTGTGGTCGCCGATTAATTTGCTGCCCCTCGGCAGATTCCAGACGAAATTCGCCACGAAGTAATGCGTGCGGTCGAAAGACGCCAGCGCGTAATCGTAGCTCCTCGGATCAGCGATGTTCGTAAACGTGTTTTCATCCGACACCGTCGTCTCCACCTTCGACAGCGTGTAGGCGACGCCCAACGTGACGCTCTTCGAGAATCGGCGCTGCAACGAAGCTTGCAGCGAGTTGTAGGTCGAATTGCCGTCGAAGGAGCGATATGTGATGTCACCATAGCCCTGATAGGGCCGCAGGAAATCCGCCGCCAGCGCGAACTGACCGCTGTAGCTCAGCCCCGCCGCCTGATGCGCGGCCGGCAAACCAGGCTCCGTGGCCGGGATGACGCCATTGGCATACCGCGTCGGGTCTTGCGCCGACGCCTTGAAGGTCGTGCCGTAAGGGATGGAGTTCAGGTTCAGAGTGCGCGGGAGATGCCGTGATTGCGAGCCTACGTAGGCCACATCAATAACCGTGTCTTTCCAAAGTTCACGCTGCGCGCCGATGCTGTAACTGTAAATCGCTGCCCAATCGCCCTCGCGGTCGACGCCGGCGATCGCCGAAGGCGACAACGCGCCGCCGCCGCCGCTCTGGATGTCTTTCAAGAAGCCGAAGTTCAGGACGGGGTTGATAACGTAGGGCGGGTTGGACGCCCCGATTCCGCTGATGTCGCTGCGATAGCGATCATACGTCACTCCGAAGCCGCCGCGGACGACCGTCCTGTGATCGCCAATCAGGTCCCAGGCGAAGCCCAGGCGCGGTTGCGGAAGGGTCGCATGGCTGTCCATGCCACCCGGCGGATAGCCGTCGGTAACCTGCCCCAGACCGTTGGTAAGGCTGCCTGTATTGGGCACGAGCTTGCCGACCAGGAAGCCCGGCTGCGTGTTGGTCAGCGTCGGCGCGCCCGTGGTGGCCGGATCGAGCGCCCGATAAGTGGCCCCCCCCGGAGAGCAGGTCGCCGCGCCGACACAGACGGGTCGATAGATGCGTGGCACCTTGGCGGGATCGAACAGTTTAGGATCGAAGAAACTCTCCGGGCCGATGATATTGTGATACGGCTCGTAATATGAGAACCGCACCCCCAGGTCGAGCGTCAGCCGCGGCTTGATCTTCCAGGTGTCCTGCGCGTACCACGAGATGTCCTGGTAGAAGTAGCTCTGATTCACCTTGACGCTGGCCTGGGTGTAGGAGTTGTAGATCCCGAGAAGGCCGTTCGCGAATGGGTGACCGGTGCTGAGCGGGTTGCTCGAGTTGTGGGAGAAGTCAATATCGCTCTGGACGTGGTTCTGCGAGTTGCTCGTGTTCGAGGCGCGCTGGTAGTAGAAGCCGAACTTGAACGCGTGCTTCCCGCTGACCTTGGTCAGGTTGTCAATGAAGTTGTTGATAACGAAGCGCTGGTCGAAGGCCCCGAAGACGGAGGTCTGGGCAGTGCCGAGGGCGCCGCCTTGGTTCGTGTTCGTGCTGCTATTGAGGATGTTCGCGATGCCGTTGAAGAGCATACTTGGGATCAGGCCCGGCTCGTTGGCGTCGGGAAAGAGCAGCGGCGTGTTGATGCCCGTCGCCGAGCGCGTGGCCCGATCATCGGAAGGCGCGATTGTCACGCCGCCGCGCCCGGTTCCGAAGATGAACTCATTGATCAGCGTCGGGCTGAAGCTGTGCGTCAGCGTGAACGACAGGACATTGCCAGGGCCGTTCTTCCTGTCGGTCACTGTCAGCGGCCAGTTCCACGAAGCCGTGGTCGTGCCGTAGGCGAATTGTTGATCGTCGAAGTTGTGAACCCAGCGACCGCTCAACCGCGTGGAGGCCGCAATCTGCCAGTCAATGCGAATGACGTTCTCTCGCCGCGGGTAGGAGCTCGGAACCTGCGAAGTGTAGTTGTACGAATTGCCGCCCGCCGTCGTGTTCGGCGTGGGAAAGAGTTTGAGGATCGCCTGCCCGCTGTTGAAGAAGCGATCCGCCGGAATTATGTTCAAGCCAGTCGGGTTGTTGAGCGTCGTGCGAGAGGGATCGCGGAAGCAGGCCACTTGATAGTTGACTCCGGGCGAGGGATTCGCCGGCGTGGCCTGACATAAGCCGGTCAACTGCGGGTCTTTGGTGAAAATCTTGTTTCCGCTCCCGTCCACCGACTGCGAGAAATCGCCGCCGCGCTCGGCTTCGGTGGGGACGCGAATGTTCACCGACGAAGCCTGAGGCACGAGCTGGCTGTAATACTCCTGGTTGATGAAGAAGAAGAGCTTCCTCCCCTGCTTCGAGCCGACGAAAGGCACAGGGCCGCCGAAATCCCAACCGTAGTAGTTGAAGCGGTACCGGGGGCGCGGGAATCCATTCTCGGAGCCGCCACGCGCGTTGTTGAAGAAGGTGTTGGCGTTCAAGCTGTCGTGGCGGCGGAAGTAGCGACCGGAGCCATGGTATTCGTTCGTGCCCGAGCGCGTGGTGAGCGCGATGAAGCCTCCGCCGGAACGGCCATACTCAGCCTGATAATTCGAGGTGAGAATCTTGACCTCTTCGAGCGCGTCCGGATTGACCGAGACCAGCGCGCCTGTGTTGTTGCCCAGATTGTAGTTGGTCACGCCGTCAACCGTGTACTCGTGTTGGGTGTTGCGCGTGCCGTTGATGGTGAAGCTGCCGGTAATGTTGGTGACGGTCGAAGCTCCGCTCCCGGAGGCCGCGCCGCCGGAGATAACGCCTGGAACGAGCCGCGCCAAATCAATCGCATTGCGCCCGTTGAGACCGATGCTGCGAAGCTGTTGGCCCGAAACAAGGTCGGCGCGCTCGCCCGACTCGGTCTTGATCTGCAACTGGCCCGCGTCAGCTTGAATCTGAACCGCCTCAGTCACCTGGCCGACTTCGAGCGTGAAGTCGCCCGCGTTGAGCTTGTCCGACGTGCTCAGAACGACGTTGCTCTTCTCCACCTTCTTGAAGCCCTGCTTCTCGACGCTGATCGTGTATACGCCGGGCGGAAGCTGGGGCGCGACGAAGATTCCGTCAGCGTCAGTGGCCATCGTCCGAGAGACGCCGTTGGCCGGATTGACGATTCTGACGGTCGCGCCCGAGACGGCCGAACTGTTGCTGTCTTTGACCTGCCCGGTGATCGAGCCGTCGCTTTGGCCGAATGCGACGACGGCTAGCGCGATGACTATCGCTGGCGCCGCCCAGAACTTGAGTGTTGTAATCCTTTTCATGATGTGCCTCCTTGCGGGCGCTTACCTGCAACTACGCGGTTGTGGTCGTCGCCGTTACTGTTTTGCCTTGTCCTTTAACATCCCGGGCGAGTTCCATTTAATGACGTGATAGACGGCCGCCGTCTGCCCGACGTTGCGGATGCCGTGCAGTTGGTTCGACGCTTGAAAGATGACCGAGCCCGGGCCGACGCGTTTCATCTGGCCGTTGACCATCGCTTCGACCGTTCCTTCTTTGACGATGATCACTTCTTCGTCGGGATGTTTGTGAGGCGGGTGCGGCGTCTCGCCCGGGTTGAGCGTCGTCACGTGACATTCAAGCTCGTCGAGTGTGGCCGTCGGCGCCTGAAAGAATTTACGCGTTGAACCGACCTTCGTCGGCTGCGCTTCGATAGCGTTCCAGTCGAAGACGGATGATCCCATCACAGGCTTTTCAGATTGACCCGGAGCGACGATTGCGAGCGTCGCGCAGGCCGTCAACAGGGCTATTAACGAATCTCTCTTTGTGATCATAGAATATTTCTCCTTCACTGATGCCGCTCGTTCTTCCGCCGCATAGCGGCGCTTTGAATTTAGCCGTGGGTTTCAACCCACGGAACGTGATCGAATTGTTCCCCCGTCGCGTCAGCGACGGCTGAATTCCGTTTAAGACGCAAGATGTTATGGTAGATTCAACCGTCGCTGACGCGACGGGATGTGCTTTTACGTCCATACCGTGGTTGAAACCCACGGCTAAATTCAAGGCGCGGCCTTGAGACCCAACATTACGGCTTAGTCTCAGGCGAATTGCGGCTGCGCCCTTTGGCCGCCGGTTCGATAGAGACGTTCTTGAACGAGATGGAGCCGGCGTTTTGAACGACCTCGCTCGATTCAACGCCGCGAAACGCGCAGTCGATGAATCGGACGTCTTCGATCACCGCGCCTGGAAAGCCCGCGACCCACATCACGCGCGGGCTTGACGCGCTGCGCACGTTCTCGATGACGACGTTGCGCACGACGGGTTTGTGTGGGCCGTCGGCTCCGGTCTCGTAGAGAAAATCTATCGTCAGGACGGCTTCGGCGACGCGGCCGACCTCGACGTTGCGCATAAAGATGTTCTCGATCACGCCGCCGCGCTTGGCGTTCGATTTGAAGCGCAGCGCGCGGTCGAGGTTCGGGCTGTCCATCTTGCAGTCTTCGACGAAGACGTTGCGCACGCCTCCCGATATCTCGCTGCCCATCACGACCCCGCCGTGGCCGTCCTTCATCACACAGTTGCGGACGACGATGTTTTCGGAGGGCGTGGCGACGCGGCGTCCGTCGTCGTTCCTGCCGGATTTAATGGCGATGCAATCGTCGCCAGTGTCGAACACGCAATTCTCGATCAACACGTCGCGGCAGGACTCAGGATTGCAGCCGTCGTTGTTCGGGCCGTGCGAGACGACGGTCACGCCGCGCACCGTCACGTTCGTACAAAGCACGGGATGAATCTCCCACATCGGCGAGTTGTTGATCGTCACACCTTCGATCAGGACGTTGCGGCTGCGATAAGGTTGAATGAAGTTGGGCCGCAACTTGTGGCCGTCGCCGAATACGCGCTCGGAGACCGGCGTCCCCTTGTCGTTGAATTCGAGCAGCCGGCGGATGCTTTCCCTGCCCGAACTCTTCCAGGCCCACCAATTCTCGTTCGAGGCCGAGCCGTCCAGCGCGCCCTTGCCCGTGACGGCGATGTTCTCCTGCTCGAAGGCGTAGATCAGCGGCGAATAGTTCATGCATTCCGTGCCCTCGAAGCGAGTGAAGACGACGGGCAGATACTTCGCCGGGTCGGGGATGAATTTGAGCGTAGCGCCTTCCGTTACGTGTAGATTGACGTTGCTCTTCAGGTGAATCGCGCCGGTCAGAAAGACTCCCGGCGTCACGACGACCCGCCCGCCGCCAGCCGCGTTGCAAGCCGCGATTGCCTTGTGAATGGCCTCGGTGTTATCGGTCTTGCCGTCGGCGACGGCGCCGTAATCGGTGATCTTGAAATCTCGATTCGGAAAGGTCGGAGCTTTGATGCGGCCCAAGATGGCCGGGACGTTCGACCAGCCGGCGTTGCCCTGCTGGGCCTTCAGCGTAGCTCGACTGCCGGCGGCAAGAGCCGCGCACAGCATTACCGCCGCGATAAACCAGACGCGGCGCGATTGATGAAACATGCTTCGCCTCCCAATTACTTAGTACAGCTCGCCACAATTGCTTTACGGTTTTATTTCATCAGTCTTCGCCGCGTTAGCGGCGCCTTGAATTTAGCCGTGGGTTTCAACCCCTTGTCCTTACCCAAACTTGTGCGCGAAATGCGTGTGTCGAATCCTAGCCCGCGAATGCGGGCGACAGAGTAAAGCCTTGTCTTTACCCACATTTTTCATCAGTGGGTTGCCAGGCAAGATCCTGTAAACGGAGCCAGCCACGCCAGATTGTTTGCCAACCTGGGTCGCCATCGCT
>Ga0081455_10001316_pt1 | contig 25924 bp, 28 predicted proteins | sample TabmetS3T2R1_FD_70207 | JGI IMG/M metagenome (GOLD analysis project Ga0081455, IMG submission 70207) | Tabebuia heterophylla rhizosphere microbial communities from the University of Puerto Rico - S3T2R1 | ecosystem: Host-associated > Plants > Roots > Rhizosphere ...
CCGCCTCCGACTCGGTCCCGCCGTCCCGCCGCTCCTCGTCGCTCATCGGGCCGGCACCTCCTCGGGGCGCCGCACGATCAGCGGCCAGATGAGGGACACGACCACGAGCGCCCCGAACCCGATCGCGAACGCCGTGATCGTGGCCCGGCGACCGATCTCCTCGGGCAAGACGATGATCGTGCCGGTCAGCAGCACCCATGCCAGACCGAACGGGATCAGCAGCTTCCAGCCGAACGCCATCAGCCGGTCGTATCGGATCCGTGGGAGCGTCGCACGGATCCAGATGTAGACGTAGACGATCACCAGGACCTTGAGAAGGAACCACAGCAGCGGCCACAACCACGGGAGGACGTCCGGCGCCGGCCCGCGCCAGCCGCCGAGCCACAGCGTCGTGGCGACCGCCGCCACCGTGACGGTGTTGAGGTATTCGCCGAGGTAGAACATCGCGAACTTGATCCCGGAGTATTCGGTGTGGTACCCGGCCACCAGCTCGGTCTCGGCCTCGGGCAGGTCGAACGGCGGGCGGTTGGTCTCTGCCAGGCCGGCGATCAGGTAGATCACGAACGCCGGGAACTGCGGGATGACGTTCCAGACCTTGTCCTGGCTCGCGACGATCTCCGACATCCGCAGCGCGTCCGAGTACATGACGACGGCCACGATCGCGAGCGACATGCCGACCTCGTAGCTGATCATCTGCGCCGAGCTGCGGACGCCGCCGAGCAGCGGGTAGTTCGACCCGCTGGACCATCCCGCCAGCACGATCGCGTAGATCATCAGCGAGGTCATTGCGAGGATCCACAGGATCCCGATCGACAGGTCGGCGATCTGGAACGGCACCTCGCGGCCGAACAGGGTGACGCTGGTGCCGAACGGGATCACGGCGAACGCGAGGAACGCCGGAAGCATCGCGATCACCGGGGCGATCAGGTACACCGGCCGATCGGCCAGCGTCGGCGTGATGCCCTCCTTGAAGAACAGCTTGATGCCGTCGGCCAGCGTGATGAGCACGCCCCGCGGTCCCGCCCGCATCGGCCCGACGCGCGTCTGCATATCGGCGATGACCTTGCGCTCCATCCAGACCAGCAGCATCACGAGGATCAGCAGCGCGAAGAAGACGACCACGACCCGGACGATCAGCAGCAGCCAGTCGAGCCAGTCCATCAGGCCGCCCCCTCCGCGGTCGCGCCGACGACCGCGGCCTCTCCGTCCAGTGCCTGCGGCGCTGCGACGGCCCCGACACTCGCCGAGATCGTGAACGAGCCCGCCAGCAGTCGGTTCGCCGCCAGCCCCGGCTGGTTGAACGGGACGAACACCGCGCCCTGCGCGATGTGCTCGGTCACGCGGACCCGGAGCTCGGCCTCGCCCACATCGGTCCGCACCGTTGCCCGCGCCCCATCCGCGAGCCCGTGCTTGTCGGCGTCCTCCGGATGGACCTCGACGAACGCCTCCTCCCCGAGCGCGCGCTTCAACTCGTCCGCGCCGGCCGACAGCCGACCCTCGTCGACGAGCAGCGGATACGACAGCAACGTCAGGTCGCCGAGCCGAGTCGGGCGCCCCGTCCCGGTCCAGGCGGTCGAGCGGGTGGCGACCGTGCGGTGCGCGAGCAGCGGGGCTGCCTCGGCGCGAAGCTCCTCGATCGTCCCGAACCCGAGCGGCGTGCCCATCGCTCGCGCCAGGCCGGCGAAGATCTCCCAGTCCGGACGCGACACGCCGGCGGGGCCTCTGACGGGATGGATCGGCTGCGACCGTCCCTCCCAGTCGGTCGCATGCCCCTCCCGCTCGGCCCAGGCCGCGGCCGGCAGGAAGGCGTCGGCGAACGGCTCGAGCGACCCGAGCTCCAACGACTGCACCACGACGTGCCGGGTGTTGCGGAGCGCGCGCTCGACGAGTCCGGCGTCGGGCACGTCGCGGAGCGGATCGACGCCGACGAGGTAGAGGACGTCGACCTCGCGGTTCGCGCAGGCCTCGAGGATCTCGCGCGTCGCGCGGCCGGCCTCCGCGGGCAGCGTCCCCCACGCCGGCTCGAGCTCCGCGCGGTCGGCCTCAACGGACACGCGCCGGCCGCCCGGCAGGAGCGTGGGGTGCACGCCCGCCCGAAGCGCCCCCCGGTCGCCGGCTCGGCGCGGGACCAGCGCGAACCGAGCCCCGAACTTCTGCGCGACGGTCAGCGCGACGTCGGCGGCCAGCGGATGCTCGGTCAGGCGCTCGCCGGCCAGGACGACGGCCGCGCCGCCGGCGTCCCGCAGCGCCGCCGCGGCGCGGCCCTCGAACGCGTCCTCTGGCGCGTCGCCTTCGTGGATCCGTTCGAGCACGTACGTCTGGTGCTCGGGCAGGCACAGGGCGTGTTCGGCCACGTCCCACAGGCGGGTCCGCCGCGGGTGGATCACGAAGACCTTCGCGCCGCGGCGAGCCGCCTTGCGGATCCGCAGATTCAGGATCGGGACCTCCTGTTCCGCGTCGAGCCCGGCGACCAGGATCACCTCCGCACGCTCGACATCGCCGTATGTCGTCTCGAGCGGCGACGAGGCCGCCAGCATCTCTGCGTGGCCGCCGTGGGTCGTGCGCCGGTGATCCAGGTCGTTGGTCCCGAACGAGACCCTCGCCAGCTTCGACAGCGCGTAGGCGTCCTCGTCCAGCAGCCGGCCGCCCGCGACGAAGGCGATCCGACCGCCCCTGGACCAGCGGGACACGGCGTCGAAGACCTCGTCGAACGAGGCCGGCTCGAGTCCCCGGTCGCGGATCAGCGGCATCGTCACGCGCTCGGGCAGGTCGGCGTGGCGGAACGCGAACCGCCCCTTGTCGCACGTCCAGGCGTCGTTCACCTGCGCGTTGTCGCGCGCCAGGACTCGAACGACCGAGCCGCGTCGAAGGTCGATCCGGACGTTGCATCCCGCGCTGCAGTGCTGGCACACGGAGTCCGCGGACGAGAGGTCGAAGGGCCTGGCGACGAACCGGTACGGCTCGGCGGTGAGCGCGCCCACGGGGCAGATCTGCACGGTGTTGCCCGAGAACGGCGAGCGGAAGTCTTCGCCGGCAGCGATCGACACGCGTTCGCCCGCGCCCCGCGCGAACAGCTCGATGAACCGGTCGCCGCTCACCTCATCGCAGAAGCGCGTGCACCGAGCGCACAACACGCACCGCTCGCGGTCGAGTTTGACGAGCGGCGACAACGCGATCGGCTTCTCGTAGGTCCGCTTCGGCTCGGTGTAGCGACTCTCCCCAGGTCCGAACGCCAGCGCCTGGTCCTGTAGCGGGCACTCGCCTCCTCGATCGCAGATCGGGCAGTCAAGCGGGTGGTTGAGCAGCAGGAACTCGAGGTTGGCCACCTGCGCCCTGTGCGCCTCCTCAGAGGTGTGCTGCGTGCGCACCGCCATGTCCGGGGCGACCTCGGTCGTGCATGACGTGAACAGCTTGCGCTGCCCCTCGATCTCGACGTAGCACTGCCGGCAGGCGCCCACCGGGTCCAGGAACGGGTGATCGCAGAAGCGGGGGATCTCGATGCCGAGGTTCTCCGCGGCGCGGATGATCAGGGTCCCTTTCGGGACCGTGACCTGTGTGCCGTCGACCGTCAGGGTGACGACGTCCTCCCGCGGCTCGGCGCTCATGCCGAGACCTCGCTCATCTCGGTCTCGGGCTCGGCCTGCGCGCCCGGTCCCTTGCCCGTGAACGGGCAACGCCGCTCGGCGATGTGCGCCTCGTACTCGTCGCGGAAGTACTTCAGGCTCGACTCGATCGGGCTGACCGCGCCGTCGGCAAGCGCGCAGAACGCCTTGAACAGGATGTTCCGGCCGAGCTCGTCCAGGAGCGGCAGGTCCTCTCCTCGACCGTAGCCCTGTTCGATCCGGCCGAGCACGCGGCTCACCCACCAGGTGCCCTCGCGGCAGGGCGTGCACTTGCCGCAGGACTCGTGCGCGTAGAACTGCACAAGGCGCCGGGCGGCCTCGACGATGCAGTCGGTCTCGTCCATCACGATGATCGCGCCTGTTCCCAGCAGCGATCCCGCCGCCGCCACCGACTCGAAATCGAGACCGACGTCCAGGTGCTCCGCCGTCAGCATCGGTGTCGAGGAGCCGCCCGGCGTCCACGCCTTGAGTGTGGCCCCTGCGAGCATGCCGCCCGCCGCCTCGAGCACCGTTCGGAGCGGGGTTCCCATCGGGAGCTCGTAGTTGCCCGGGCGCTCGACCTTCCCCGAGACGCTGAAGAGCTTGGTGCCCGGCGACTTCTCGGTGCCGATCCCGGCGAACCACTCGGCACCGTTGGCGACGATCGACGGGACGTTCGCGAGCGTCTCGACGTTGTTGATCAGTGTCGGAGACGCATACAGGCCCTCGACCGCCGGGAACGGCGGCCGCAGGCGCGGCTGCCCTCGGTACCCCTCGAGCGAGGACAGCAACGCGGTCTCCTCGCCGCAGATGTAGGCGCCGGCGCCGCGGTGCAGGACGACGTCCAGCGCGTACCCCGAGCCGAGCACCGACGCGCCGAACACGCCCCTCGCATACGCATCTCGGATCGCGGCCTCGAGGATCTCGCCGGGCCAAAGGAACTCGCCGCGGCAGTACACGAATGCCAGATGGCTCTGCACCGCGTAGGACGCGATCGCGACCCCCTCGAGGAACCGGTGGGGCTCACGCTCGACGATCTCGCGGTTGTTGAACGTGCCCGGCTCGGACTCGTCGAAGTTCGCGACGACGTAGGTGGGCTTGCCGGTGTCCTGCGGGACGAACGACCACTTGACGCCGGTCGGAAAGCCCGCGCCGCCACGGCCGCGCAGGCCGGACGCCTTCACCACGTCGATCAGGTCCGCCGGGGTCATCGCGATCGAGGCCCGCAGCGCCTCGTACCCCCCGGCGGCCGTGTAGCCGTCGATGCCGAACACCTCGGGGTTGCCCCAGTTGGCGGTCACGATCCTGGGCGTCGGCGCGGCGTCGCTCACGCCGACTCCTCGGCGCCCGCCAACACCTCGGCGCCCGCCAACACCCGGGAGGCGTCTCGGAAATGCTTCTGGGCCCGGCCCCGCGAGGGCTCGGGAACCTCGCCCGAACGCAGCGTCCCCACGAGCTCATGCATCCGCTCGGGCGAGACGCGGTCATGGTTGGCGAAGTCGATCTGCACCACGGGTGCGGCGTCGCAGGCGCCCAGGCACTCCTCCTCGTGGATCGTGAACGCGCCGTCGGCCGAGGTCTCCTCGCCGTGCTCGACCCCGGTCGCCTCGTGCGCGGCCTCGAACACGTCCGCGGCGCCGCGCAGCGCGCACGACAGGTTGGTGCAGACCGAGATCACGTGCGTCCCCGTGGGGCGGAGCCGGAGCATCGTGTAGAAGGACGCGACGGCCTCGACCTCGGCGGTCGTGATACCCAGCAACTCGGCCACCTCGCGCAGGCCGTCCCGCGTGACGCTGCCCTCCACCGACTGCACCAGGTACAGGAGCGGCAGCACGGCCGAGCGGGCCCGCCCGTCCGGGTAGCGGGCCATGATGGCCTCGGCCGCCCGGCGGTCGTCGTCCCCGAGCACGGCCATCAGCGGTCGACCCCGCCCAGCACTGGGTCGATGCTGGAGATCACCGCGATCACGTCCGCGACCAGGCCGCCCCGCACCATCTGCGGGACCGCCTGCAGATTCGCGAACGAGGGGTCGCGCATCCTCACACGGTACGGACGGTTCCCGCCGTCGGAGACGACGTAGAAGCCGAGCTCGCCCCGTGGTGACTCGACCGGCACGTAGACCTCGCCGGACGGGACGGAGACGCCCTCGGTCACCATCTTGAAGTGATGGATCAGCGCCTCCATCGACTCCTCCATGATGTGCTCGATGTAGCGGGCCGAGTTCCCGATCCCGTCGGGCCCGACCTCCAGTTGCGCCGGCCACCGGACCTTCGGGTCCTCGACCATGACGGGGCCCGGCTCGCGCAGGCGTTCGAGACACTGCTCGACGAGCTTCAGCGACTGCCGCATCTCCCCGATCCGTACCTCGTAGCGCGCAAAGCAGTCGCCGCTGTCCCGTGTGACCACGTCGAACTCGTAGGTCTCGTAGCCGCAGTACGGCTCGTCGCGACGAACGTCCGCGGGAACGCCGGCCGCACGAAGCACGGGACCCGTGACGCCGAGGGCGCGCGCGTCGGCCGCGCCGAGCGGCCCGACGCCGATGTTGCGCTGCATCCAGATCGGGTTCTTCGTGAGCAGACGCTCGTACTCGTCGATGCGGCCTGGCATCATCGTCAGGAAGTCGCCGATCCGGTCGGCACCGCGGTCGGGCAGGTCCATCACGACGCCGCCGATCCGAACGTACGCGTGGTTCATGCGCAGGCCGGTCGCCGCCTCGAAGATATCCAGGATCTGCTCGCGCTCCCGGAACCCGTAGAGCATCACGCTGACCGCCCCGAGCTCCAGCCCCGATGTCGCCAGCCACACCAGGTGCGACGCGATCCGGTTCATCTCGCAGAACAGCACCCGCAGCACCTGCGCGCGCGGCGGCGCCTCGATACCGAGCAGCTTCTCGACCGCGAGGCAGTAGCCGACCTCGTTGAAGAACGGCGACAGGTAGTCGGCCCGCGTCACGAACGTCACGCCCTGCTGCCACGTGCGGTACTCGGTGTTCTTCTCGATCCCGGTGTGCAGGTAACCGACGATCGGCTCGCACGCGAGGACGGTCTCGCCGTCGAGCTCGAGCAGGAGCCGGAGCACCCCGTGCGTCGAGGGGTGCTGGGGCCCCATGTTGATGACCATCGTCTCCTGGCGGATCTCGCCGGTGGACGAGGGCGACAGGTCGGCGGTGCCGATCGCGTCGTCCAGCGTCACCGCGTCCTCCGGTCCACGGGCGGGATGAACGCGCCGTGGTAGCGCGTGTCCACGCCGCCGAGCTCCTCGGTCTTGCGCAGGGGCCATCCCTCCCAGCCCTCGGGGAGCAGGATGCGGCGCAGGTTCGGATGGCCCTCGAACGCCACGCCGAAGAAGTCGTAGGTCTCGCGCTCGTGCCAGTTCGCCGTGGGGAACAGCCCCGTGACCGAGGGCACCCGAACGTCGTCCTCGGGCAGCCCGACCTTCACGCGCAGCCGGTGGTGGTGTTCGGCGGACAGGAGCTCGTAGACGACGCGGAAGCGCGGGTCGCGGCCCGGCCAGTCCGTCGCGGTCACGCTCGCCAGGAAGTCCAGCCGCAGCTCCTCGTCGTCGCGGAACGTGCGCAGCGCCTCGAGCAGCCCGTCGCGGCCAACCAGCACCGTCGCCTCGCCGCGGGCGACCACGACGTCGGGGTGCGAGCGGCGGACGCGTTCGGCCAGGTGGTCGACGTTCACGCGCGAGCCCTCACTTGAAACGGCCCTCGGTGCGGACCTTCTCGTGCAACCGGAGGATCCCGTACATCAGCATCTCGGGCTTGGGCGGGCAGCCCGGCACGTAGATGTCGACCGGGACGATCGTGTCGACGCCCTGGACCACCGCGTAGTTGGTGAACATCCCGCCGGCCGAGGCGCACACGCCCATCGAGATCACCCACTTGGGCTCGGGCATCTGGTCGTAGATCGTGCGCAGGACCGGCGCCATCTTCTGGCTGACGCGTCCCGCCACGATCATCAGGTCGGCCTGGCGCGGCGAGGCGCGGAACAGCTCCATCCCCCACCGCGACAGGTCGTAGTCCCCGGCGCCGGTCGCCATCATCTCGATCGCGCAGCACGCCAGGCCGAACGTCACCGGCCACATCGACTGCTTGCGGGCCCAGCTCACCGCCTTGTCGAGCGTGGTCATCAGCAGCCCGCGCTCGAACTCCTCCTGGCTCTCCTCGCCGGTCTTGCCGGTCCGGAAGCCCTCGAGGCGCTCAACCGGCACGGGCGAGCTCCTTCTCCGGCTCCTCGGCGTCGCGTTCGGCGACCGAGGTGGGCGCCTCGGCCCCCGACCAGTCCAGGCCGCCGCGCCTCCACACGTAGACGTAGGCCACGAACACGAGCCCGATGAAGATCGCCATCTCCGCGAGCCCGAACAGGCCCAGCTGGCGGAACCCGACCGCCCAGGGGAACAGGAAGATCGTCTCGACGTCGAAGATGATGAACAGCATCGCCACCACGTAGAAGCTCACGCTGAACCGCTCGCCCTTGGGCAGGCGCTCGGGCTCGATCCCGCACTCGTAGGGCGCGAGCTTGGCCGGCGTCGGGCGGTTCGGCCGCAGGAACGACGAGGCGGCGAGCGAGAGCACCGCGAACAGCAGCCCGAGGATCGCCAGGAGCACGACCGGCAGGTACTCGGAGAGCTCGCTCGCCGCGATCATCGCGACACCGGCGCGATCCGTTCGAGCGCGTACATCACCTTGTCGCGGCCGTCACCCTTGCGCCCGTCCGTGAGGTTGCCCATCAGGCGGAGCATGAAGCGCATCAGCCACTCCTGCGGCAGCGCGTAGTTCGTCAGCGCCCGCATGACCGGCGGGTGTCCGATCGCGCGGACGAAGGTCTCGCCGATCCGGTAGTAGCGCGCGTAGCGCTCGCGCAGGACGACCGGGTACAGGTGCGCGATCCCCGGCCGATCGTTGACGAGCGCGTCGTGGATCAGCTCCGCGGCGATCTCGGCGGTCTCCATCGCGTACGCGATCCCCTCCCCGTTGAACGGGTTGACCATGCCGGCGGCGTCGCCCACCACGAGCATCCCGGGGACCGCGCTCGGCGTGCGCGAGAACCCCATCGGCAGCGGCCCCGAGAGCACGCGGCCCTCGGCCGTGTCCTCGTTCACGTTCCACTCGGCCGGCAGCATCCGCCAGAACGCGTCGAACACCCGCTGCGCGGACAGGTCCTTGAAGTCGCGGAAGGTGTTCAGCAGGCCGGCGCCCAGGTTCACCGAGCCGTCGGCGAGCGGGAACAGCCAGCCGTAGCCGGGCAGGATCGCGTCGCCGTCCCGAAGGTCCATCCACACCTCGAGCCAGGGACCCGGGCGGTGGTCGATGCGGTAGTAGCGACGCGCCGCGATGCCGAGCGGCTTGGCCGCGTCGCGCCGAACGCCCGCCTGCGCCGCGAACCGCGACGCCGCCCCGTCCGCCGCGATCACGAACCGCGCGCGAACCGTCGTCTCGGGACCGTCCTCGCCCCGCCGGATCGTGGCGCCGGTGACCCATCCGTCCTCCGTGATCGGCGCCAGCGCCTCGGTCTGCTCCATCAGCTGCGCGCCTGCCTTCTCCGCGTGCCGCGCGAGCAGCTGGTCGAACTCGGCCCGCGTCATCATGAGCCCGAAGCCCGGGAAGTCCTCCAGGTCGGGCCACGGGAGCTCGAGCGTCACCTTCTCGGAGAAGATCCGCAGCCCCTGATGACGCTCGAACCGCGGGTCGTCCACGTCGATCCCGAGCCGTCGGAGCTGGACCACCGCGCGGGGGGTCAGGCCGTCGCCGCAGACCTTCTCCCGCGGGAAGGAGGCCTTCTCCACCATCAGGACGTTCAGCCCGTGACGGGCCAGGTGGTAGGCGGCCGTGGATCCGCCGGGCCCGGCACCGACGATCAGCGCATCGACGTCGAGCTGCTCGTTCGTCGGGCTCGGCACGAGACCTCCATGCGCTTGTGAAAACTTTCACAAATGATGCTATCCACTTGTGAAGCGACGCACAAACCCTATGCCCGTGCCTCCGGAGGCGGCAAGGCGGACGCGGCCACCGCTACCCTCCAGTGGATGGTCGAGGCGATGCTTCGGCAGGTAGGCACGATCGTGATCCTCGCGGCCCTGGCCACTGCCTGCGGCGGCGATCGATCGGACACGAGCGAGGCCGCCGCCTTCCAGCTCCGCCCGGTCGTCGAGATCGTGTCTGGCTCGTCCCCTCGACCGTACGTCCCTGTCACGTGCGACGCGGAGGGGCGCGATGCGTCCCGATGCCTGGACGCACATGCCGGCGAGCCCGTCGTCATCCTCGACCCCTCGAGCATGGACAGGTACGAGCTCGGACCCGTCGTCGTGGACGGCACAGACGTGGCCGAGGCGGCGGCCGTGGAACAGCCGGGCACCGGCTGGGTCGTGATCGTGAACCTCACGGCGGAGGGAACGGACGAGCTCGCGTCGGCGACGCGGTCGGCGATCGGGGATCGGATGGCGATGGTCGTGGATGGGCGGGTCGTGTCGGTGCCGACCGTGAACGAGCCGATCGGTTCGGGCAACGTCGTCGTGGCGGGCGGCCTTTCCGAGGCCGAGGCGAGGGCGCTCGCGGAGCGTCTCGGCGACCGCTAGCCCCCGCGGGCGTGGTCCCAGGCCAGGACCCGGTCCGGCACCACGCGCAGGAACCCGAGCCCCGGGATCTCCTCGGCGAACCGCGAGAACCCGTCGCCCGAGAGCAGCGGGCGGTACTTCTCGTGCCAGGCCGAGATCGGCTTGCGCATCGACGCGTGTTCGGCCGGCAGGGCCTCGGCGCGGCCGCGGATCTCGATGCCGGCGATCTCGACCCAGGAGCGGCCGAGGTCGATCGTGACCGCGACCCTCGGGTCGCGTTCGACGTTGGCCCACGTGCGACCGTCGCGGCGGGTCGACAGATAGATCGCCTCCTCGGGCCACACGAACCACAGCGGCACGACGTGCGGCGAGCCGTCCGCGTTCACGGTGGCGACGGCGGCCGAGGACAGGCTGGCGAACATGCGGCGGGCCCCCGCGACGTCGGCGTTCGAGACGCGCATCAGCGGGTCGCCTCCATCCGGAGCGCCTCGGCGATCGCGACCAGCGCGGCCCGGCCCTCCGGCCGCAGCGGCGCGCCGTCGAGCGCCTCGACCGCCCTCGAGAGCAGGCCGTCGACGTCGGACGCGGCGGCCGCGCGGGGTGCCTCGTCCAGGGCGTCGTCGCGCAGCTGGAACGCCTCGCCCAGCAGGCGCCCGAACACGCCCAGCGGCCCTTCGGCCGCCGCGCCCGCGCCCGCGAGGGCCGCCCCGATCAGGACGGGGCCCTCGGCCGTGTAGGACGCGGTCTTCAGGGCACGCACGCGGTCCCGGCGCTCGGAGCCCGCGACGTCCAGGAACTGCCCGGCCGCCATCTCCACGCGCATCCGATCGAAGCGCGTCATCGCGATCCCCATCGGCTCGCCCCCGAACCCGCAGGTCCGTATCAGGCGCTCGGACAGGACCAGGGCGAGGTCCCCCACCAGCACGGCCGCCGCCGTCCCGAACCCGTCGGGGTCGACCCCCGCCGGCGCCTCCTTCGCGAACCGCACGTGGGTGGCCGGCTCGCCCCGGCGCTCGACGTCGCGGTCCATCACGTCGTCGTGCACGAGCGCCGAGGTGTGAAGGAGCTCGATCGCCGCGCCCGCCCGCAGGATCCGTTCGTCCTCGTCGGGCCCGCCGGCGGCGCGGAAGGCCCAGACGCACAGCGCCGGGCGGATGCGCTTGCCGCCGGCCCGCACGACCCGAACGATCTCTTCGGCCAGCGCCGCCGCCTCGGGGTCCAGGCCGGCGAGCTCGGCCCGCCGGTCCGAGAGGAAGCGCTCGAGGACCTCGTCGACCTGCCGTCGGACCTCGTCGGCGTGTGCGAACCCGGACACGCCAGCAGTATCCCAACGGCCGGGTCGAGCCGTTCGACCCAGGGCGGACTGCTATGGTTCGGGCGGCCCGCCCGAACGATGACGCGCTTCCAGAAGCTCTCGATCGCGACCACCACCGCCACCGTGCTGCTCGTCGCGGCCGGGGGCCTGGTTCGGGCGACGGGATCGGGCCTGGGGTGCCCCGGGTGGCCGACGTGCTTCGGCCGGTGGATCCCGCCGCTGGAAACCCACGCGATCATCGAGTACTCGCACCGGCTGCTCGCGACGATCGCCGTCGTTCTGATCGTGATCCAGGCCATCGTGGCGTGGCGCCAGTACCGCACCGTCAGGCAGATCTTCCGCCCGTGTATGGCCGCCGTGGCCCTCGTGTTCGTCCAGGCCGCGCTCGGCGGGATCGTCGTCAAGGGCGAGCTCGACGCGGCGCTTGTCACCCTGCACTTCGCGACCGCGATGGCGCTGCTCGGGGTGCTGGTGAACATCACCTCGAACGCGTTCTGCTTCGTGAAGCTCCCGCTGAAGGGGCCGGCGATCGGCGGGTCCGACCCGGCGTTCGCGCGGCTCACGCTGTGGACCGCGGCGGCCTCGTTCGTGCTGCTGATCGTGGGGACGTACGTGCGGGCCGAGGGCGCGGGGCTCGCGTTCCGCGATTGGCCGCTGATGGACGGGCGCCTGGTGCCCACGCTCGGCGGCGTGGCCACGCTCATGTTCCTGCACCGCCTGCTCGCGGCCGCGGTGCTGCTCCTGGTGATCTGGCTCGCGATCCGCGCCCGAACGATGGAGGGCCGCTCGCGCGACCTCGTCGTCCTGTCGACGATCGCGCTCGGCCTGTACCTCGCGCAGATCCTGGTCGGGGCCGCGAACGTGTGGTCCCGACTCTCGGCGGCCGCGGTGACCGCGCACGTGGTCCTGGCCGCGCTGATCTGGGGCGTGCTGGTGGCGCTCGCGACGGTGAGCCGCCGGTTCGCGGCGCGCCGGCCGCGCACCCAGGAGGAGGGGAACGCGAAGTCCAACGGCAAGCGCTCGAGCATGCGGGAGACGACCGCCGCGTACTTCCGGCTCACGAAGCCGCGCATCATCGTGCTGCTGCTCATCACCACGGTGCCGGCCATGATGCTGGCCCAGCGCGGGATGCCGCCGGTCGGGCTGATCGTGGCGACGCTGGTCGGCGGGGCGATCGCGGCGGGCTCGGCGAACGCGATCAACTGCTACCTGGACCGCGACATCGACGAGGTCATGCGCCGGACGCGCACGCGGCCGCTCCCCGCCCACCAGGTCGAGCCCGCGAGCGCGCTCGCGTTCGGCTACGTGCTGGGGGCCTTCTCCTTCTTCTTCCTGTCGATCACGGTCAACGTGCTGGCCGCGGCCCTCGCGCTGTCGGCGATCGCCTTTTACGTGTTCGTGTACACGATGTGGCTCAAGCGCACGAGCGTGCAGAACATCGTGATCGGAGGGGCCGCGGGAGCCGTCCCGGCCCTGGTCGGGTGGGCCGCCGTCACGGGTTCGGTCGGGCTGGCGGCATGGGTGCTGTTCGCGATCGTGTTCGTGTGGACGCCCCCCCACTTCTGGGCGCTCGCGATGCGGTACAGCGGCGACTACCGGGCGGCGGGGATCCCGATGCTGCCGGTGGTCCGCGGGCCGGCCGAGACGCGCAAGCAGATCCTGCTGTACTCGCTCGTGCTGTTCGGTACCTCGATGCTGCTGGTGCCGGCCGGGTCGATGGGCGCGGTCTACGCCGTGGCCGCGGTGGCGCTCGGCGGGTGGTTCGTGTGGCGGGCGCTCCGGCTGTGGCGCGGGGGTTCGCCGGCCGATTCGATGCGGCTGTTCCGCTACTCGATCGTGTACCTCGCGCTGCTGTTCGCGGCCGTGGCCGTGGACGCGGTCGTCCTTGGCTAGCGCGCGGTCACTCCGAGCGCCCGGTGTGGCGCCTCCACGGGAACACGCCCTCCAGCTCGATCTCCAGGGAGAAGCTGAGGAACGTCCGGACCAGCACGATGATGCCGAGCGTGACCGCACTCTGGATCGTCGTGTCGATCGTGATCGTCTGGACGATGTCGGCGATGATGAGGATCTCCAGGCCGAGCAGGATCGCGCGGCCGACGCCCATCCGCACCCGCTCGTAGGCCGCGGACCGGCGCCCGCCCGCAACGTCCGTCACGAGTCGGACCATCGCCCAGACCGACCCGACCACCAGGACGGCGACGCCGGCGACCTCGAACCCTCGGACGACCTTCTCCATCGCGTCGGTGAATGTCACCATCGCGAGCACACGCTCACCCCCACGAGCACCCGGGTGTCAACGCTAGCCGCCTACAGGTACGCCTGCTTGCGGAGCCAACGCATCGCGAACCCTCCCCAGATCGGCGGCAGGTAGAACGTCAGCAGCCGGTACGCGAGGGCGATCGCGGCGGCCGTTGCGCTCGGGATCCCGATCGCGGTCAGGCAGAACGCGAGGGCGGCCTCGCTCACGCCGATCCCGCCGGGGACGGGCATGAAGCCCGCGAACAGGCTGACGAGCGTGTTGGTCAACAACAGTTGCGCCATCGTCGCGCTCTCGCCGAACGCGCGCACCGTGAGTCCGAGGACGATCGCGAGCAGGAACTGAGCGGTGAAGTTCCCGCCCAGCAACCCGGCGAGCTTGATCGGCGAGCGGATCACACGCAGCGCGGGCCGAGCCTCGGCGACGTGCGCACGGATGGGGTTGCGGATCCGGGGGATCATCAGGGCAACCGCGACCAGCACCAGCAGCAGGACGCCGGCGAGGATCAGGAGCGTGCCGTCGGGGTCGATGTTCAGCCCGTTCAGGCTGATGTCGAGCGTGACCAGACCCGACACGAGGATCGTGACCAGGATCAGCACCTGCACGATGAAGCCGAAGACGCTGTCGATCAGGCCGATCGTCAGGGCCTGGGCCGCCGGGGCGCCCTCCTTCTGGAAGAAGCGCACGTTCATCGCCACGCGCGCGGCCGAGCTCGGCACGGCGAGCGCGATGAACTGCACCGCATACTCGAGCGCGATCACGGGGCCGAGCCGGAGCGGGAGCATCGAGGCCCCCATCGTTCCGAACGCCTGGGCCACTGGAACGATCGGCACGACCACCAGCGCCACCCACAGCCATGCCGAGTCAGCCTTCTTCAGCTCGTCCACGACCTGGTCGATGCCCACGTTCGCGATCGCGGTGAACACGAAGTACGCGGCGAGCAACAGCACCACGATCGTGACCAACGAACCGATCGTGACCCGGCGAAGCGGCTCGAGCTTGGGCGGCTCGGTCCCGGCGGCCTTCGCCGCGGCGTCGCGGATCGCGTCCAGGTCGCGTTGGGCGTCTTTGAGCGAGCGGCGCGTGGCGTGGGTCAGGGCCGCCGGCTGGATGTAGGGCAGAACCTCGGTGAGCCCGTCCGTGCCGATCGCATCCAGGGCTGCCCGCACCGCCGCGTCGTCGCCAGCGATGAGCGTGGTCGTCACAAGGAGCTGGGCCCGGTCGGCGAGCACGGCTTGGGGGGTGGCGCTCGCGCTCGAGGTCTGGAAGTCGGCGAGCCGGGGCGAGCCGTCGGCCGAGACGGCCACATGCTGGGCGTCGAGCGAGCCGTGGGCGATCCCTGCCTCGTGCATCGCCGAGACGGCACGCCACATCCCTTCGAGCAGACCCGGGGGCACGCCGGCGGCGATCGCTTCGTCCAGCGGGCGCGCGTCGGCCTCGATCACGAGGACGCCGTCTCGAGCACCCACGACGCCGGCCGCAACCACGGGCAGGACCGGGATGCCCGATCGATCGGCGAGCAGCGTGACGAACGCCTCGTGCTCGACCTGCTGGCGCCGGCTGAACGTGATCGACGGCGACTCGTCGCGGTACCAGAGGTAGGACCACGTCGAGGTGAGCAGCTGCCCGTCCCAGGCGTCGCGCCCGTAGACCTTGACGAGCAAGGGGCGCCCGTCGGCGCCCTCGCCGCGCACGAGGGCGACGCCCCGTGGTTGCAACGCCGCGTGACGCAGGTTCGAGACCGTCAGGCCCAGCTCCTCGAGTGCCGCCCGGACCTGTTCCAACGACGGTAGACCGCCCGGCGAGCCGAACACCAGGTGCACCAGGGCCGCCGACCCGAACCCGATCGCGAGCCCCGTGACCACGCCCAGCGGAAAGGTCGTGCCGAGCGCGATGCCCGCGAACGCTCCCAGGCCGATCACCCACCGGCCCGATCGCCGGACCGGCCGCCCCAGGTGCGGGGACGTCGTCACGATCAGAGCGGTCGCGATCGCGAGGCGGACCGCCGGGTACTCCGCCGGCGGCGCCGAACCCGTCAGGCCGTCCACCATGGCCGACCAACCGCCCGCGATCAACGTCGTCACGCCGAACGCGACCAGTCCCCCGAGAACCTGATCACGCAAGAGGAAGAGCCGATGCCTGGCCACCACCGATGCCACGAGCAGTGCCAGCGGCCACAGGAGCAGCAGGTCGTGCGCGATCTCCCAGAACCACCCGAACAGGCCCGGCAGATCCTTGACCAGCGTGGATACGGTCGCATCGGCCGCGGTCCGCTCCGGTGCGAACAAAGCAGCGAGCCCGACCGCGAGCACGGACCCGACGAAGAGGACGACGTCGGTGGGGCGCCGTGCCCGGGCGGCGTCGGTGGCCGAGGAGAAGAAGCGGATGCTCAGGTCCGGCTTGTACCGGGCGATCCATGAGCGTCGTCCGCGAGCGTCCTCGGGCGTGGCACCTTCGGGTGGTGCCTCGCCCGGCCGGCTCTCCTGCTCGGTGGGTTTCATCGCGAGGCCATCATCGTGCAATGCGAAGGCCGCCGCTCCCGGAGGAGCGGCGGCCTTCGAACACCGTCTTGCGGGCGATGGCTAGACCGACATCATCGCCTTCTGCTTCATGGACTCGTACTCCTCGGCCGTGATCTTGCCCTCGTCGCGGAGCTTGGCGAGCTTGGCCACCTCGTCCGCGGCCGAGTAGCCGCTGATGCGACGCTCGCGCTCTTGCGCGGCCTCGATCATCTCCTTGTCCTGCGCGGTCATCTTCGGCCGGGCGATCAGGTAGATCAGGATCCCCAGCAGCGGGATGATGAAGATCAGCAAGATCCACCCCGCCTTGCCCCATCCGGACAGGTCGTTGCGGCGGAAGATGTCCGCGAAGACCGCGATGAACATCCAGATCAGCATGAACCAGAAGAAGAAGACGACCATCGCCCACAGCACACTGCCGAACGTCCAGTCGTACGCCAGCACGTACCCCTCCTTGTCCCCTGTTGTCGGCGCGCCGGAGCCTACCCTACGGCGACCCCCGTGGCACCCATCCGGCGCACGGACCCTCGCGTACACTGCTGCGACCGAACACGGGGGGAGCCGATGTACCTGATCCTCGCACTACTCGCGATCGCGCTCGCGGCCGGCTGGATCGCGCAGATGATCGTCGGGCGTTCGCACGGCCGGACCGACTGGACCCAGGCCCTGGTCGCGGGCTTCATCGGCTCGTTCGTCGGAGGGCTGCTCGCCAGCCTCATCGCCGGCGACGGCCTGGACTTCCGCCCGAGCGGTCTGATCGGGTCGATCATCGGGGCCGTGATCGTCACGGCCGTGTGGGGCCTGATCCGCGGCCGACAGGCCGCGTAGCGACGCCGTGGGCTCTCGCGCCCGCCGGGTCGCTCGGTTCGGCCTCGGCGCCGCGCTGCTCCTGGGGAGCCTTGCCGAGGCCAAGCGCGAGCGGCTCCCGGACTACGAGGAACAGGCCTTCCGCGTGGCCAACGAGGCCCCCGATGCGATCCGCGTGCCGGTCCGCGGCGTGATGCAGGCGGGGACGTTCGGCACGGTCCCGGCGGTCTCGGCGCTCGCCCTGCTGTCCCGCCGGCCGCGACTGGCCGCGAGCCTGGCCCTGGGGGGGACGATCGCCTGGGTGGGCGCGAAGCTGATCAAGCCGATCGGCGGCCGCGACCGGCCGGCCGGCGTGCTCGAGGACGTGACGCTCCGGGAGGGGATCGAGGGCGACCTCGGGTGGGTCTCCGGACACACGGCGGTGGCCACGACGCTGGCGTTCGTCGCGGCGCCCGAGCTCCCTCCCGCGGCCCGACCGCTCCTGGCCGGCGTGGTCGGGACGGTGGGGTTCGGACGGATGTACGTGGGGGCGCACCTGCCGCACGACATCGTCGGCGGCGCGGGACTCGGGATGATGATCTCGGCGCTGATCCCGCCGGCCAGCGGCGGCTGATCAGCCCTCGGCCTCGCCCGCGGACGGGGCCTGACTCCGGTCCGAGCGCCGGTGGTACAGCGTGGCGTTGAGGAACTGCGCCGCCACGAACACCCGCGCCACGAGGAACAGGTACAGCATCATCACGATCGCGATGCCGAGCGCGCCGTACAGGTCGCCCGAGTGGTCGAGCCGGTACGCGAAGTACGTCGACGCCGCGAGCCCGAGCGCCCGCATCCCCACGCCGAACAGCACCGCGCCCGGCACGAGCGCCGTCCACGGTGCGTCGTCCCTCGGCAGCAACCGGAGGAACCACAGCGAGATCGCCGACGCGAGCAGCAGGCCGAAAACGAAGCTCAGGAGTGCCGGCACGGCCAGGCTCTCGGACACCTTCGGCAACACCAGCTGGAGCGCGATGAGCAGCAGGCCGAACCCGGTCACCACCAGCGATGCCTTCAGCGAGCTCGCCGGGCGGCCCCGCGCCCCCCACGCGAGCTCGCTCACCAGCCGAACGCCCCGGTAGACCCCGCGCCCGGCCCACACGGTCAGGAAGGCGCCCAGGATCAGCAGCCACCATCGGGCGCTCTGCGAGGCGGAGACCGCCTTCGCGATCGACCCGGCGAGCGCCGCCGTCATCCCGACCCGCCGCGCCAGGTCGGAGGGCTGCTCGTCCGCGAGCTCGGTGACGATGCCGAACGCGCTCACCACGAACAGCGCGAGCGGGATCTGCCACAGGAACACCCGGTAGGCGAGCCCACCTGCCAGGAGCCCCCCGGCGCGGGCCCGGTCGTTCTCGAACGCCTGCACCGCGAGCCGCACCGTGGCGTGCTGCTCCCGGGCGTGCTCGAACTCGTCCCGCGCGCGCCGCTCGAGGTCCTCGGCCGAACGGCGTGCGCGTGCCACGCGCCCGGGGTCTGGCGGTGCCGGTTCTGGCGGCTGGGTCTCCACGAGGACCTCCACGCGGGCGGAGCCGGCCCGATGGTAGCCCCGCCGAGCGTCGCCGGTTGGCAGCGCCCCGCCGGGAGGTGATGATGTTGCCCCCAACGAGAGGCCGGACATGGAAGACGGCGCCACCGCCCCCCAGCCCATGGGCAAGGTCGTCCCGCTCCGCGTCGCCGCACAGCCGCCGCCACCGCTCGAGCAGCTGGTGGAGCAGTCCCTCCGCATCGCGATCGGCCTGAGCGCCATGGCCACCGAGGTGCTCGCGGAGGCCGTGGCGCGGACGCTCGGGCGTGAGCCGTTCGGGGAGGCCGCAACGGCGGCCGAGGAGGGCGTGCAGCCGGCCACGGGGCTGCCGCTGGTCGCCGGCGCGGCGATCGGGTTGGGCCTGGAGGTCGCCCGGTGGGGCGCCCGGGCCGCGACCACGGCGTACCGCAGCGCCGAGCTGTTCGTCGGCCTGGTCACCAGCCCCGAACCCGTCCGCGCGCCACTCGAGCAGGCCGCGTCGCGCCTCGGGTGGCTCGACGAGCGGTGGCGCGAGCAGCGCCCGAAGGACGAGGAGGCCGCAAGCACGTTCCTGCGGCTGCTGATCCCGCAGATCGTCGACGCGACCCTGGATCAGATCGACCTGAACGAGCTCGTGGCCGAGCGCGTCGAGCTCGACCGGATCGTCGAGCGGCTCGACCTGGACCAGGTGATCGCGCGGATCGACCTGGACGAGGTCGTCAGGCGCGTCGACCTGGACCGTGTCGTCGAGCGGATCGACCTGCGAGCCATCGTCGAGCGCATCCCGGTGGACGACGTCGTCTCGCGGCTGGACCTGGACGCGATCGTGGCGCGCGTGGACATCGACGGGGTCGTGAGCCGGGTCGACGTGCAGGCCGTCGCCGATCGCATCGACCTGCAGGCGCTCGTACAGCGCCTGGACCTGGCGACGATCGCCAACGAGGTGATCGAGGAGATCGACCTCACGGGCATCATCCAGGAGGCCATGGGCTCCATGACCACCGAGACCGTGGGGGGCATCCGCGTGCAGAGCATGAACGCCGACCGCGCGATCGCGCGCCTGGTCGGACGGGTGCTGGGACGCGAACAGGAGCCGGCCGGGGACGCGGACCGGCCCGAGCCGGCCTCGTCCGACCCCGCCGAGCCGGGGGAGCCGAGCTGAGCCTGTCCGTTCCCACCGTTGCCCGCCCGATGCAGGGCCAGCGCGCCGGGATCGTCTCCCGGTTCCTGGCCGACGCGATCGACTTCTTCGTCGTCATCGCGGGCCTGATCGGCGTCTACCTGGGATACGCGACCTTCCGCTTCCTCCTGCACCCCAGGCGCTTCACCTGGCCCGAGCCGTCCTCGCTGTACCTGAGCGCGCTCGGCTGGATCCTGCTGATCCTGTACCTCACGATCGCGTGGACGAACACCGGTCGCACGTTCGGCAAGCGCGTGCTGGGGCTGCGGGTCGTCAACGCCAACGAGGACCGGCTGCCGCTGTGGCAGGCGTTCCTCCGCGCGTGCCTGTGCGCGCTGTTCCCGATCGGGCTGTTCTGGAGCGCGGTGAGCGGCCGGAACGCGTCGGTGCAGGACCTGATCGTACGCACGCACGTCGTCTACGACTGGCGCCCGAAACTCCCGTCGCTCGAACCCTGATCTTAGGCTAGGCGGGCGCCTCCTCGGGCTCGTCGGGCTCGTGCTCCCGACCGATCCCGTAGATCCCGAGCTCGTACAGGACCAGCACGATCGTCAGGATCGCGAACCCGAGGAACGACAGGTCGAACAGGAACAGACACAGGAGCGCCACAACGCCGCCGCCCAGCATCAGCCCGTCGCGGTGTTGGCGCAGCCACCCCAGGCGGCCTGCCTCGTCGATGTGCTCGCCGCGCAGCCCAGCCGCCACGCCGCGGCCGAGGTCGCCGACCCAGCCGCGGAGCTTCACCGCCCACGGATACGGCCCGGTCACGACGGCGATCAGCAGCGCCAGCAGGACGATCGCGAGCAGGATGCCGGTGAGCCAGAACAGGCGGTCCATGAGCGTGTCCGCCAGCACACGGACCGCCGGGTGCCGCTGGGTATCCACGCTCTCGAACAGGTTGTCGCGGGCGATGATCGCCAGACGCCGGACGATCACGAGCCCGATGGCCCCGCCGGCTGCGAGTTGGATCAGCGTCCGCCGCCTCCGCATCGAGACCACCAGGGCCGCCGCTGCCAGGATCGGGATCAGGAGCAGCAGCAGGATCACCAGGCGCTCGGACCAGTACAGGGCCTTCTGGAGCGCCTCGAGGTCGTTGCTGTCGTACACGACGATCTGGCCGTAGTTCGAGGGAAGGTCGATCCCGAGTGCTTGTTCGAGCCTGGCTATCGCCTCGCTGGGGACATCGCCCGGTTGGATCGTGGGAAGGGTCACCTGCCCGCCGACCAAGTCGGACGAGACCCGCTCGATCGAGCCGAGCGCCAGGTTGACGAGCGGCAGCAGGTTGAGGGTGACCTTCCCCTCGACCACCGAGACCGAGTCGCTCTCGCCTCGCAACACGGCCAGCACCTGCGTATGAACGAACCGGTTGGCCTCGACCCAGAAGGTCTGGAACGCATCGCTCTGGACGATCTTCAGGACCTGGTCCTGGACGAACCCGTGCAACGCGTTCGTGAGCGGTCCGGCAAGGATCGTGGCCCGTTCGCCGATCGCGGCGAGGGTGTTCGAGATGACCTCCTGCACATTGAGCGCCGTGAACACCTCGTCGGTCAGCCGTGTGGCGATCGCCTGCTGCACGGCGGGGTCTTCGGCGAGTGGAGCCACCGTCGCGACGTACCGGTCGGTGTTCAGGACGGTTCGGGCGCCCCACGCGGCTGGGACGGTGACCGTGAACACGATCACGGCGAGCGCGACCAGGATCGGCGCGAAGACCCGCCGCAGCCGATGGCGTCTCGGTGCCTCGAGCGTCTCAACCTTGGCCTCGAGCTGATCGCGCTCGACCCTCACGCGGTCGAGCTCGGCCTGGATCTCCTCGGGGCTCTCGCCCCCCGTCGGTGCGTCTCCCTCGCTCACGGTCTCCTCCGTTTTCGGACCCGTCGGTCAGACGGCCCGAGGGTGCTCCGGCCGCCGCGAGGCCCCGTCTAGGCGGCGGCCATCTCCTTCTGCTCCCTGCGGATCGCGAACGCCAGGAAGATCTCGGTGAAGCCGCGGAACATCGCGAAGAACCCGACCCACAGCAGGATCAGCGCCGCGCGAGGCGCGAAGTACTGCTGCGAGGCCCAGAAGGCCAGGAGGATCTCCAGGATGCCCACCACCAGGCCGAGCCACCACAGGTCGTTGACCTCCTTGGTCATCACCGCGACCGTGATGTCCAGTGACCCCTTCAGCAGCAGCAGGAATCCCAGGATCGCGGCCAGCTCGTAGAACGCGTTCGCCGGGTGGATGAACGCCCAGACCGCGCCGACCACGAACAGCACGCCGAGCAGGCCGTGCAGCCATCGCCAGCTGCGCTGGCCGCCCATGATCGCGAACTCGTTGACCGCGGCCATCAGGAAGACCACCCCGAGCAGCACGCCGACGGTGGAGATCGAGGTGATGTCGAACCGCAGCACGATCAGCGAGATCAGCAGCCAGGCGATCCCGGTCACCAGGAACAGCCACCAGGGCATCATGTTCAAACCCCGGTCCCTCGCGTTCATCATCACGTCCTCCCCTTCCGGGCACCGATGGACGGTGCCAGATCCCTAAGTCTGCCTCGGGAACGGGCCCGCGGGTAGCAGCCGCGGGACTTTCCGCCGGCCTACCGGCGACCCGCCCCGGGTCACGACGACCCCGTGCCCCCGGTCGGCGGGCCGCCGCCGCCGCCGCCGCCGACCACGACGCTCCCGCTCATGTTCGGGTGCACGTCGCAGTGGAAGTAGTACTCGCCCGCGTCCAGGGCCGGGACCTGGTACTCGGCGGTCGCGGGGCCCGTGACGATGTCGCCTGTGAACAGGACCTGGCTGAGCGAGCTGTCGTTGTAGATGGCGATGTTGTGCGGCACCCCGGCGTCGCGGTTGTCGAACGTGATCGTGCTGGGCGCGTCGGGAGGAAGGTCGATCTCCGAAGTGTTGAAGGCGAGGTTCTGCGCCTCGACCGTCACTCCGCCGCCTCCACCGCCTGGCTCGCCCCCTCCTCCTGGCCCGCCGCCACCACCCGGGGCCTGCGCCGCCTGCATCTCGCCGGTCATGTTCGGGTGGACGATGCAGTGGAAGTAGTAGGTGCCCGCCTGCAGGGCGTCCACGGCGTAGTTCACCGTTCGGACGCCGGTGACCAGGTCGCCCGCGAACAGCGGCTCGCCCGAGAAGTCCTTGGTGTCGAAGATCTCGACGTTGTGCTGCGTCTGCGCGTCCCGGTTGTTGAACCGCAGCGTGAACGCCTGGTCGGCCGGGATGTTCAGGCTGGTGGGCTCGAACGCGATGTTGAACGCCGCCAGCGCGACCACCGGCTTCTCCTGGCCGCCCTCGCCCTCGGTCTCCCCGCCCGTCACGGCCAGGGCGACGCCGCCGGCGAGCATCGCGATGCCCGCGGTCACGCCCAACATCGCGCCGATCGTGGACAGGCGGATCTGCTTCCGGCCCGCCGCCACGGAGGCGGTCACCAGGATGCCGGCCGCCACGACGATCGCCGTGACCCAGGCCGAGGTGGGGGTGATCGAGAGCAGGATCCTCGAGAAGCCGTACAGGATGCCGGCGATCACGACCACGATGCCGATCGGCAGCAGGATCGGCAGCACGAGCCGGTCGCGGAGCGCGGGCCTCATCGGCCCACCCCGGTCCGGAGCTCGTGCTCCACCTCACGCAGCGCGAGGGCGTCCCAGCCGTCGCGGGACTCGCGCGCGTGCCAGCGGAAGAAGATCACGGTGATGAAACCCCACAGGATCAGCCCGCCCACGATCTTCATCTCGAGCCCGGCGATCAGCTGGTCGTTGAGCGCCGAGATGCCCCAGATCCTGGGGAACGTGCCGTAGACCGGGTACAGCAGCGTGTGCCCGAACGTCAGGAACGACGCGGGGATCGTCGGCGCGAGCGACTGGATGAACAGGTACATCAGCTGGCCGGGCGGCGAGAGCGCGGGCAGCTCGACCAGCGGGGACATCACGGGCCACCACACCACCATCGCCGCACCGAACAGCAGCGCATGCAGCGAGAAGTGCGCGAGCTCGGAGGACACCGAGAGCTTGACGATCTCGGGCCAGTGGGTGAACAGGAGCAGGCCGTTGAACAGGATGAGCGCCACCACCGGCCGGGTGAGGAACCGGAAGGCCACGAATACCGGCCGCGGACGCAGCAGTATCCGCCACATCCACGCCGGGACCCCTGCGATCAGCAGCGGCGGTGCGACCAGCGTGAACAGCATGTGCTGCACCATGTGCACCGAGTACAGGTAGCCCTCGGCCAGGTCGTGGATCGGCCAGTCGGCCCCCACCAGCAGCACCGCCATCCCGATCGAGAACAGCGTCGTGCGCCTCCGCCTGTCGGCGGCCTCCCGCGGCGTCATCGGGTGGTTCCGAACGGCGAGCAGGTACGCCACCCAGATCCCTCCGAGGAGGAGCCAGACGTCGGGGTGTGCGTGCCAGGCAGGCATCGGTCAGCTCGAGAACACCTGGAAGATCAGAAGCACGATCAGGAACAGCGTGATGGCCCCGGCCAGACCCATCACGAAGAACCGCGCGTAGGTTCGGCTGTCGAACTTCAGGTGCATGAACCACAGCACGACGAGCGTGAACTTGATGAACGAGAAGAAGAACAGGATCGGGATCAGGTAGTCCGCCGCGCCCTCGATGTAGTAGACCGCGACCTCGAAGCCCGTGATGACGGCAAGGATGATCGCGATCCGGATGTACTCCTTGGGGCCGGGGTGCCGGCCGACGTGAGCCGGGACGACCGGCTCGTCGGTCTCGGGCTGGTCGACGTGGGTGTCGGCCATCGCTAGGACGCCCCCGGCGGGGACCCGGTCGGGATCAGGTACACCACGGTGAAGATCACGATCCACACGATGTCGACGAAGTGCCAGTACAGGCCGACGAGCTCGACCGTCATGGCGTTGCGTTGGGTGATCCGCCCGCCGAACGAGAGCGCGAACAGCGTGAGCAGCATCAGGACCCCGATCGCCACGTGGGTCCCGTGGAACCCGGTCAGCACGTAGAACGAGGTCCCGAACATGTTGGTCTTCAGCGTCAGCCCCTCGTGCACGAACGTCGTGAACTCGTAGACCTGCCCACCCAGGAACGTCATCCCGAGCATCGCCGTCGCGAGCAGCCAGATCCGGCTGCGGCCGACGTCGCCCCGCTGGATCGCCGCGAGCGCGAGCACCATCGTGAGCGAGCTCGCGAGCAGGACGAACGAGGACACCGACGTGTACGGGATGTCGAACACGTCCGCCGGGAACGGGCCGGTCACGCTCGCGCCCCGGTACAGCACGTAGGTGGAGATCAGCGCGCCGAACAGCAGGCAGTCCGAGGCCAGGAACAGCCACATCGCGAGCTTGAGGTGCGGCAGCCCGGTGCTGGTGGCCGCGTGCTCGTCCACCACGCCCGCGTGCTCGACCGCCGCCATCAGCCCCTCATTCCGCCGAGGGCTCCAAGGCCCACCCGAAGAAGCCGGCGAGCGTGATCACGAACCCGAGCACGATGACCGGCGGCATCGCGAAGACGAGCCCGTACCCGATCACCGGGAACCCGAACGCCGCCACGATCGGGAAGTACGAGGGAGACGGCATGTGGATCGCGTGCGCGCCGGCCTCGTGCCCCGCGGCGTGCTCCTCGTGGGACCCGGCCGCCGCCTCCTCCCCCGAGCCGCCGGCCGCCACCGGGACCACTCGGCCGCCCTCGGTCTCGGCGTACTTGCGGTGCCACAGGTCGTCCAGCGAGTGCACGACCGGGATCTCCTCGAAGTTGTACTCGGGCGGCGGCGAGGAAGTCGCCCACTCGAGCGTGCGGGCGTCCCAGGGGTCGGCCTCCATCTGCTTGGGCTTGCGGAAGCTCGAGACCGCGTTGACCAGGAACACCAGCACGCTGATCGCGATGATGAACGCCCCGATCGAGGAGACCAGGTTCCAGAAGGCGAGCCCGAGGGACTCGGGATAGGTCTGGATGCGCCGCGGCATGCCCTGCAGCCCAAGGATGTGCATCGGCCCGAACGTCATGTTGAAGCCGATGAGCATCAGCCAGAAGTTCACCTTGCCCACGCGGTCGTTCAGCATCCGGCCGAACACCTTCGGCCACCAGAAGTACATGCCGGCGAACAACCCGAAGATAGCGCCGCCGAACAGCACGTAGTGGAAGTGGGCAACGATGTAGTAGGTGTCGGTCTGCTGATAGTCCGACGGCA
>Ga0081455_10001794_pt1 | contig 25923 bp, 23 predicted proteins | sample TabmetS3T2R1_FD_70207 | JGI IMG/M metagenome (GOLD analysis project Ga0081455, IMG submission 70207) | Tabebuia heterophylla rhizosphere microbial communities from the University of Puerto Rico - S3T2R1 | ecosystem: Host-associated > Plants > Roots > Rhizosphere ...
CGGCGAATTGGCGATGTTCGCCGAGTTGCAGGTCGAGATCTTCGCCACCGACGGGTTCACCAAGGTGCAATAGCCGGTGGAGGTGTTGGCCGGCGAACCGCAGAAGCGGTCTGCGTTCTCCCACAGCGTCACGCCGTTGTAGTTGTCCTCGATCAAGTTATTCGAGATGTCGAGGGTCGGGCTGCCCACCAGGTCGTGAGGCAAGCGTGCGTCACCGCCCGACTCAGAGACATAGATCGCGGCATCCGGGAAGTTGTCCCGCGATCGAATGCGTTCCGGCCCGACAGCCACCAAGTTGTGCCGGATCACGTTGTTACGGATGGCGGCGTTGTAGCTGATCTCCCAGAAGATCGCGTGCCCGTCGTTGTTCTCGATCCAGTTGCCCTCGAACAAGAAGTTGTTATCGTTCGTGTCCGCCCACAGGCCGACGCTGAAGTTGTCGTGGACGTAGTTGTTGGTGACACGCACATTGCGGACATCCCAGAACTTGCCACCCCCAGTGCAGCCACAACCGTCGATCTTGGATTCCCAGTCGCCGGTGTTGTTGCCGACGATCTCGTTATGGTCCAACACGATGTTGGACTCGCCACCATCGGCACCATAGGCCTGGAAGCCGTACTGGCTGTTGTCCTTGAGACAGTTGTACGCCGCAACATTGCCCGCACCCACAAAAATGCCGGCGCCACCGTTATTGCTGACGGTGTTGTACTGCATCGTCCAGTTCTCGCCGGAATCGTGGTTGACCGTGCCCTCGTTCATCGGAGCAACGAAATTCTTGATCGTCAGATACTTGATGGTGACGTTGCGCGCGTGCTGGGTGAACGCATAGTTGTTCTTGCCCTGACCGTCCAAGATTGCGCCCGGCCCGCCGATGTAGGTCGAGTTGTCGCTCGGGATGATCTGGTCGTACATACCAGCGCCGAGTGTGTGTACACCCGGAGCGAACCAGTACGTCTTGCCGGCCTGCCGCAGATCAAAGGAGCTGTTGTTACCAGCCGGCACCACAATGGCACCAGCCGGGGCGGTAGCCGGCCCGCTGAGCAAAGACGCATTGCCGCAGATCTTCGCCGGAGGTGCGCTCGGCCACGACCCATTCGGAGCGGGCAGCGTCGTTGGTGTTGGCGCGGCGGCCGTCGTGATGGGAGCCGATGTCGTCGGAGGTGCAGTGGTCGGCGGTGGCGGCGCAGGCGCAGTCGTCGTTGCCGCCGGGGCCGGCGCAGTAGTCGTCGTCGGTGGTGGCGCAGGCGCAGTCGTCGTGGTCGGATCCGGCGCAGGCGCAGTCGTCGTCGTTGTCGAATCTGGCACAGGCGCAGTGGTCGTCGGGCCTGTCGTGGGTGTGGTTGTTGCGCTCTTGTTGGTGACCTTGAAATCCCCACGACGGCTGGACGTACTGCCGTCGGCCCAGGTCAGCACGACCCGGATGCTGTGTGACCCATCGGCGAGCTTGGTGGTGTCGTAGGGGACAGCGGTGCCGTCGGGGGCGGTACCTGCGAAGTCAAAAGGTGCCGACCTTTCGGTTCTGACTGGCGGCTTGGTCCGCGGTGAGCTGTCCAGATAGAAGTCGACCTTGTGGAGGGTCCTCGAGTTCCTGACGAAGACGTAGATCTTTCCCGTTACCGCCGCGCCGTCGAGTCGCACCGCACTCGACCGATCCGGCTGGAAGCTCACGGCGAGCCTTGACCTTGTCGACGCTGAGGCGGACTCGACGCCGAGGCCGCTCAGGACGAGGCCGGTGATGAGACTGACTGCGATGACTACCTTGCGATGGCGGCGCAGTGCCAACCGGGGCCCACCTAGGAACATGTCCATCCTCCGGCGTGTCAAGAATTTGATTGGGAAGGGGTGTTTCGAAATCCTCAACTACTAGGCGGTACCGCTGTTGCCGTAGACCGAGACGTGCACGTGGTCCATGTGATTGGCGGTTGGTGAACCACGGTCCGACATTGATCGCCAGCCGTCCGAACTCCGCTGCACAGTCCAGATTTGCTGTCTATAAATGACTTCACTCACGCCCAAGCTCTTCGCATTTGCTCGCACCCACCTCGCCGCGGCCCAGCCGACAGATGAGTCGGAGATCATGCAATCGAGTGCACGACCTTGTCCGTGGTAACCGCTCGAGCTCCGGCGGCCAAGGAAGCTGGTGAATTGGGGGTAACGATGGCAGAGCGCACGGTGGACGCGGATGGCGTCAGGCGTGAGTCCAGACTCGACCGAGGACCCTCCGGGACAGGGCGCCCCCGATATGCCGCCGCCAGCGCTACTGCTGGATGTTGCCGTCGGCCTGGTGTCGGAAAGGTATTTGTTCCTCACCCAGCGACCCTTGTCGCGATAGGACACGTACCGGAATCCATTGCTGATGGTTTTGGTGACAGCCAGCTTGGTTCCCTTGTTCACCTCCGCCACCACGGTCGCGTCACTGCTGGGCTCGGTTCTGATGTTCAGGTCAGTGGTGGCGTACTTACTGCCGGTGATCTTGAGCCGCAGCAGCGGAGCGATCGTCTCCGAGGCCGAGCTCGTCGGCTTGGGGGCCGAAACGATCTTGACTGGCCGTCGATTGGCATCTCGGCTGAGTTGCTCTCTCCGTCCAGCTGCCTCGCTCAGTGACGACTCGGCCGACGCCGTCGAGGCTGGAGCTGGATACGCGAGCTGTGGGTTGTCGCCTGGCATGACAGCCCCGGCGACGCCTACCCCGAATGCCGTAATCACCGCCGTTGGAACCGCGATGCGTGCGACGCGCGCCACTAGAGGCGGCCGCATCGCCCTTCTTGGGCGCGGTCTAGACACGTGTTCTCAATCCCCCGAGCAAATGAGACCAAAGCGTTATCTCCCGCAGGATTCTAAACAGTTTGGTCACGATAGCCCAACCCCAACCCAAGGTTTGGACGGAATTTTTTTGCCGGAACGAGTCCTTATCGTTACCTGATCGTGTCGATGCCTCCCGACTCCGAGGGAGCGGTCGCCTGTCGCGGGTGAGGTGTGTCGCAATAGCGTTGGATCTTGCCGATCCCCTCTAGGAAGGTTGATCCGGATGGCTCAATACGACGCGATCGTGATCGGAGCTGGACAACCTGGCCCCGGAGTGGCTGGTGCATTGGCAAACGAGGGCAAGCGAGTGGCCATCATCGAGATGGACCGCGCCGGCGGAACATGTCTCAACCACGGCTGCAAGCCCACCAAGGCCCTTAGAGCCAGCGCTGCGGTGGCCCATCAGGCCCGACGCGCCGCCGCGTACGGGGTGCGCACCGGGGAGGTCACCGTTGACTTCCCGGCAGCCATGTCGCGGGTGCACTCCATTATCGATGGCATGCGCGACTCGCTCGATGACTGGTTGGCAGGCGTCAATGGCCTGGACCGGTTTCAGGGCAGAGCGATCGTGATCACCGACCCCGCCGGGCAGCAGCATCGGGTGAGCGTTGACAACCAGCATCTGACGGCGCCGCAGCTGTACCTCAATCTCGGCGGCCGCGCCACCAGTCCCCCGATTTCGGGCCTTGAGACGGTCGAGGCCATGACCGAGGTCGAGTTACTGGCGCTGAAGGCCCTCCCCGATCACTTGATGATCATCGGCGGTGGCTACATAGGGCTCGAGTTTGGCCAGATGTTTCGCCGCTTCGGGTCGCGCGTGACGATCATTACCGGCAGTCGTCTCGCCGAGCGGGAAGACGAGGACATCTCCGCCATGCTTGCTGAGATGTTGACCGAGGAGGGCGTCGAGATCGTCTACGGGCGCCCTGCACGCGTCGGATCGGGCGAGAGCGGGATCGACGTGGAGCTTGGGGATGGCACGACCATCACCGGCAGCCACCTGCTGGTGGCCACCGGCCGTCGATCGAACTCAGACCTGCTTGGTCCCGACCATGGGATCGAGACCGATAAGCGAGGTTTCTTCACCATCGATGGCCGGTTTCAGACCTCAGTCAAGGGTGTCTGGGCGCTCGGCGACGTCAACGGCCACGGCGCATTCACCCATACCGCCTATCAGGACGGGCAAATCCTGTTGCACCCGCCGCGGACGGTCGACGGCCGCGTGCCCATCTACGCGATGTACACGGACCCGCCGCTGGGACGGGTAGGCATGACGATCAGCCAGGCGCGGGCCTCCGACCGGAACGTGCTGAAGGCAGAGGTGCCGATGAGCAGCGTCAGTCGCGCCATTCTGGAGGGCGAGACTACGGGGCTGATTCGCATCCTCGTTGATGCCGACACTGAGGAGTTCCTCGGCGCCACGATCCTCGGACTCCATGGCGACGACCTCATTCAGGTCATCGGGACTGCCATGCAGGCTGGCGTCCGCTATCCGGCGGTTCGTGATGCGTTGCCGATTCACCCGACAATGGCAGAGTTCATCCCATCCGCGCTGGGGTCGTTGCAGCCGCTGGATTGAATTCCTCGCTGTCACATCGATCAGCTCTGAACCGTCAGACCATATGACGGCAACCGATGCGAGGATGTGACCGATGGCTCAGGACGACTGGCTGGCCGACAGATTCGAGGAGCAGCGCAGCCACCTGCGGGCAGTTGCCTACCGGATGCTCGGATCGGTGAACGACGCCGACGATGCAGTCCAGGAGGCCTGGATCAGACTCAGCCGCTCCGACACCAGCGCGGTTGAGAATCTCGGAGGGTGGCTCACCACGGTGGTGGCCCGAATCGCGCTGGACATGTTGCGCTCGCGCACGTCCCGGCGTGAGGAGCTCGTGAGCGAGGTACTCGCCGACCCGGGTGCGAACGGCTCATCCGGCCCTCAGCCGGACGAGGAGGCCGTGATCGCGGACTCGCTCGGTCCGGCCATGCTGGTCGTGCTGGAGACCCTGTCGCCGGCCGAGCGGATTGCCTTCGTGCTGCACGACATGTTCGCCGTGCCGTTCGATGAGATTGCCCCCATCGTCGGGCGTTCGCCCGCCGCGACGCGCCAATTGGCGAGCCGCGCACGCCATCGCGTCCAGGGCGTCGATGCTGCCGGAACTGTTGATCACAACCGGGCGCGGCGAACCGTCGAGGCGTTTCTCGCCGCATCCCGCAGCGGGGATTTCGGGGCACTGCTCGCGCTGCTCGATCCGGAGGTAGTGCTGTCGGCCGACACAGACGCGGTACGGGTGGGCGCCGCCGAACTGGTACGCGGCGCACAAGCTGTGGCGGAAACATTCTCCGGACGCGCGCGAGCTGCGCAGCTGGCCTTGATCAACGGACAGCCCGGTCTCGTCTGGGCCCCGGCTGGCCAGCCCCGGGTTGTCTTTGGCTTCACCTTTGCTGAGAACAAGATCACGGCGATTGAGCTGCTGGCCAACTCGACCACGCTCGCTGAGCTCGACCTGGAGCTGCTCTGACTTGCCTCATGACTCCTCGACAAGTCCGCGACTCTTGCCCGGCGCTCTGCATCAGCGATGATCCCACGGCCGTGCGATCGGGCTCCCCGGAACGGCGCCAGGGGCCCGAGGGCTGCGCTTGTAATCCGACACGAACCGGCTGTCGCCGATCCAGAACCGCCAGGGTCGATCAGCCTCGACGGAGACGCCGACTCGCGGCCCGACCATGATCATCTCCGCTCGGCGCTCCGCTAACTCGAGCGTGACCGGGCCGTCGCCTAGCAAATCACAGCCTCTGTGCTCAGGGTGCAAACCGAGGGCCTGAGTGAGCCGGCCGGGACCCCGCGCAAGATCACGCTCGCTCGCTCGTCCGCGTCGTGACCTGGCAACCTCAAGCCCCTCGACCACCTCGCCGGCCCGCATCAAGACTCCGGAGCCGACCCCCTCAGGCCCGCAGCTGATGTTGCCGGCCCAGTGCATGCCGTAGGTGAAGTAGAGGTACAGGTGGCCAGGCGGGCCGAACATGACCGCATTGCGCGGCGTGCGGCCGCGATAGGCATGTGACGCCGGATCCGTAGCGCCGTCGTAGGCCTCGAGCTCAGTCAGCCGCACTGCCACCGGTCCGTGTCGTATCACCGCGCCAAGCAGCCGCGGTGCGACCTGGTCCACTGGCTGGCAGAGATCGGCTCTCACGTGAGCACCTCGACGGTTCCGGCAGTCCCATCAACCCGTACCCGATCGCCGGTGCTGAGCCGCATGGTGGCGTTGCCACAACCGACGACTGCCGGAATGCCGAGCTCCCGCGCGACGATTGCGGCGTGAGAGAGCGGCGCGCCGACATCGGTGATCACTGCCGCCGCCCGCGGAAATATCGGTGTCCATCCAACATTGGTGATCGTGGTAACGAGTACCTCGCCAGGCTGGAGCGCGGCACCTGCAGCCGCATCGTCAAGTACTCGCACCACGCCGTCGACAACGCCGGCCGACCCCGGAAAACCGCGTACGTCAACGTCGGCTTCGCTCGCGCTGCCCTCGATGAAGATGTCGGATCGCCGCTTCGGATCGGCCGCCCAGGCGTACGGGTTGAACGTGCCACGAATCAGCGTGGGATATTTCGGAAGCGCAGAGTAGGCCTGATAGGCCGCGCGGCGATGATTGATCAACGCCGGGCCGATCGTTTCGCGCTGCAGCACGCGTACCATCTCGGCTTTGTCGAGAAAGAAGATGTCCTCGCCCAGCCCGGTGAGTTCACCGGCCCGGAGCGCGTACGCGCGCAGCACCCAGAAGTATCTGATCACCTCCGTGCGCGCCCTCTCCCGGTCGCGAGAGATCTTGGCCCATACGCGCAGTTGGTGGTGCAGGATCCCGGCCTGCACCGGGTGACGCCGCTCCAGCTCGGCCCACGCCTCGTTGCGCCGTTGTTCCTGGGCGCGGAGCAGGTCGTGATAGCTGGTCGTCGAGGAAGCCCGTGCTGCGAGTTGCTCGTCGATCCAGTGGGGATCTTCACCCGGCCGTTGTGTGGAGATCTCGAACTCATGCGGACCGCGGTGACCATAGCGCCGGTTGAAGGTCTCGCGATCGATCTCGCCTGCGGTGAGCTGTTCCAGGCCATCCAGCAGGCCAAGGCTTGCCAACTGGCCGGCTTGCGCGCCAAGCCCTGCAGTCAGGGCGTTCGCAGCGGCGTCGCCCACCAGCCGCTGCAGTCGCTTTCGGGTAGTGATGAAAGACGCTCCGCTGGATCGAGTGGCCGCGGACAGCATCCAGCTCACCCGATGAAACTCGGGGCTGAGTACCTCGGTCCACAGATCAGCAAGCTTCACCGGGCTGGAGACTGCCGCGATCTCAGCCCGGCGGCGATCACAGAGTGCCGGATGCTCAGTGAGATAGGCGTCCAGCACCTTGACGTCGCGACGGGCTTCACCGAGGACATGCAGCGCCATTGGCAACACCGCTCGCAGGATGTCTCGCTTGCTTGCCTTGACCGGCGGTATCCCAAGATCGGCAGGAAGCCTTCCAAAGACTTCCTCGCTCAAGCTGCGATAGGGCTTTTCACCAACTCCGACTGCGGCGGACAGCGTCATCAACACGCTGAGATTGAGATAGATCCGCCCTCCGATCCGTCCATAACCCACATATGGCGGGATGGAAGCAGTCGCCATCGCATCCGTCAGGAACACCTGAACCATCGACCACGTCGCCGGTGTCATGACATCGGGGATGGCCTCGCCCACATTGGTGTTGCTCCACAGAAAATCGCCGGAGCGGCTGTCGTTCCACGGGTCGGGGTGGATTGCGGTGGTGATCGGCCTCGCCTGCAGCAGGTAGAGCTGATCGTCCTGGCGACACCATTCGACATCCACCGGATTCTTGATGATGTCCTCCACCAGCAGAGCAAGATCAGCTAGTCGCAGCACCTGCTGGTCAGTAACAGCAGGTGCATTCTGCAGTTCTCGGGGTACCCGCACATCGATCGTCCCGACGTCGCTGCTTTGGGTCATGATCGTCTTCTTGTTGATCACGGTACGCACGATCCGTCGCGAGTCCCGATCGACGCTGGTCGTGTCCGGAGTCACCCGACCACCGACGACGGCTTCACCCAAACCCCAGGAAGCATTGATCTCAATCGTGGTGTCGTCTCCGGTCACCGGATCGGCGGTGAAGACGATTCCCGCCGCCTCCGCCTCGATGAGCTCCTGCACCACCACAGCAAGGCTGATCTTGTCGGGCTGGATCTGGTGTAGCCTCCGGTAGCTGATGGCGCGGGCGGTCCACAATGACGCCCAGCAGCGCCTGACGGCTTCCAGAAGTCGATCAATGCCAGAGACGTTGAGGAAGCTCTCCTGCTGTCCGGCAAAGGAGGCGTCCGGCAGATCCTCCGTTGTCGCAGAGGAGCGCACCGCCACGGTCGGCGAACCGAGTTGCTGGTATGCCCGCCCGATGTCGGTTGCTATGCCAGGCGGTATCTGGTGGCTGGTGATCAGCGCCCCAATGGCAGATGCCACCTCATCGCTTGCCTCGTCCGCCGGATTGCCGAGAGTTGCCAGCTGCCGGTCGATTGGGCCCTCGAGCTGGTGTTCAGCGACAAAGTCGTCGTAAGCAGCTGTGGTGATGTGGAATCCGTTCGGCACCGGCAATCCCGCAGCCGCCAGGCGGGCAAGGGACTGACCCTTGCCACCGATCTCAGATAGGCCCAAACCCTCATCGGCGAGGGAGCGAACGTACGCAGTCAGCGTGTGCTGCGGTGCCTCGCGGCGTGTCACTAGCCGACGCTGACCCACTCTCCGCTTGCCGCCGAACGCAGCATCGCATCGCAGATTTCTGCAGCGCGGGCTCCGTCGGCAAAGGTAGGCAAGCCGTCAGGGGCCTGCCCGTTGCCGCCGTGCGCATCCACCGCGGCGTACGAGTCGGCGACGTAGTTCTCGAAGCATTGGGCGTAGCCCTGGGTGTGACCGGCGGGCAGCTTGGAGAGGCGTCGCTGCTCGTTGGAGCCCTGGTTGGGGTCACGGACCAGGATCTGAGCGCCCGCCTCAGTACCCAGCCACAGCTGCTCGGCCAGTTCTTGATCGAAAACCGCGCTCTGATGCATACCGTCCACCTCAATCCAGAGGCGGTTCTTGCGGCCGGCACTGAGCTGGCTGATCACGGCAGCTCCCGCGATGTCATTCGCGCTGCGGAACAAGATCAGGGCACTGTCCTCGGTCTCCACATCCACCAGCGGCGCGTCGCTTTCGACGGCGCTGAAGGTCGCTGCGCTCGAGCCTGGGCGCTGCTTGATCGCGATGGAGGTGGTGGCCACGAGTCGGGCAATCCGATCACCGGTCACCCATTCCGCAAGATCACACCAATGCGAGCCGATATCGCCGAACGCTCGCGACGGTCCGCCAGCCTTGGGATCGACCCGCCAGCTCGTAGCCTTGGGGTTGAGCAGCCAGTCCTGCAGATAGCTGCCGTGCATCAGGTTGACCGCCCCGAACTCTGCGGCCTGTACTCGCGCCCGCATTTCACGCGCCATCGGGTGGAACCGGTACGCGAACGGGATGGTGTTGACTACACCGGTGTCCTGAGCAACCTTCGCCGCGAGTTGGGCGTCCTCGAGGCTGACCCCGAGAGGCTTCTCGCAGAGCACATGCTTGCCCGCCTTCATCAGCGCCACGGCATACGGGACGTGGGAGGCGTTCGGCGTACAGATGTGGACGATCTCGGCCTTGCTCTCGGCGACCTCCTCGATGTTGCCAAATGCCTCTTCGACCCCCCATGATTGGGCGACTTCGCGCGAGCGCTCCGCGCTGGAGGCCATCACTCCAAGGACCTGAGCTCCGGCAAGCATCGCAGCCCGCCGGTGCACGTCGCCGATCATTCCCGCACCCAGGATCGCTACCTGTTTCGCCGCCATGTCGCACAGACTATGCGGGCTCACCCTGTCGAATCTCCAGGGTGCCCCTCGACAAGCTCAGCGCGCATGAGGATCACCATGGCTGCGCAGCAGGGGCAGAATGACCGTGTGACAGCGGCCCGGATCCTGGTGGTGGAGGACAGCAAAGCCATTCGCCTGCCCGTTGTCACTGCATTGTCCGCCCAAGGCTTCGAACTGGCATCCGCCGCAACCGGTGGCGATCTTGAAAAGCTGCTGCCGGCATTTGCGCCCGACCTCGTGATCTTGGATGTGATGTTGCCGGGCCGCGACGGCTTCGAGTTGCTCCAGGTGGTCCGCCGGACCAGCACCGCAGCCGTCTTGATGTTGACCGCTAGGGACAGCCTCGCCGACCGGCTGCGGGGCTTGACCGGAGGCGCAGACGATTATTTGATCAAGCCATTCGCTATGGCGGAGCTGGTGGCACGGATCCATGCGGTGCTGCGGCGCAGCCGTCCTGGCGGCAGCTCCATCTCTATCGACGACCTTGTGATCAATGATGACGTCACGCTCGTGCAACGCGGTGGCGACCCACTGGACTTGACCGAGACCGAACGACGGCTGCTCGGCTACCTCGCCGCGCACCGCGAGAGGGTGGTAAGCAAAACTCAAATTCTCACTGCGGTCTGGGGCTATGACGGCTTTGACGAAAACGTGGTGGAGGTGCATGTTTCCTCACTGCGTCGCAAGCTCGAGGCGGGCGGCCGCTCGCGACTTGTGCACACCGTACGGGGGCGCGGCTACCTGCTCGGAACGACAGCGTGACTCCAGCGAACCTCCCGACCGCGGCAGCGGCGAACCGGCTGAACACTGTCTCCCTCCGGCTTCGTGTCACCGCCGCAGTAATGATCGTTCTCGCCGTGATGTTGATCTTGCTGAGCATCGCGATCAATGCGATCTTCATCGCGCAGTCCAATCGGAACCTCGATACTCTGCTCGCCGGTCAGGCGCAGCTCGCGCGACAACTGGCGCGCTCGGGTGCCGGGCCGCAACAGATCGTGAACCGCGTGCAGGCCAGCGGCGTACAGGCCTACCTGGTGCTGCGGAACGGGACCGAGTTCGGCACACCGATCACCGGCGGCGCCAGCGCGAAGGCGACCACCCTTACGCTCAATGCGCCGACTCGAGTGGATGGCGCAACCCTCACCCTCGCCATCGACACTGCGCTCGTTTCGGAAGCGCGGCGTACGTTGCGCCGGGTTCTGGTGATCACTTCGGTGATCGCACTGCTGGTCAGTGCCGCGCTTGTCGCGGCGGCGGTCCGCTTTGCGCTGCGACCGCTCGACTCAATGGCCGCGCTCGCCAAGAGCGTCAGCCAGGGCAACCGTGGCTATCGGCTGGTGCCGACCCGCACGGACACCGAGCTGGGCCAGACCGCTCAGGCGTTCGACGAAATGCTGGACGAGCTGGAGGGTGCGGAGGCTCGGGCGCGACTAGCCGAAGAACGGACACGGGCCTTCCTGGCCGATGCGGCACATGAGCTCCGAACTCCGATCGCCGGCGTCCAGGCCGCCGCTGAGACCATGCTGCACCACGATGATCAGCTCACTCACGATGAACGGCAGCACCTGCAGGCGCTGCTGGTACGCGAGGCCGAGCGCGCCGGCGCCCTCATCTCGGATCTGCTCACCGCAGCCCGGCTAGATGCCGGGATCGATCTTGATCTTGCTCCAGTGTCGCTCCGGACTTTGGCGCGTGCCGAGATCGATCGGGTCCGACTGCTGCACCCGGAGACGGTCGTGACGATGAGCGGACCAGAGGTTGTCGCTCGTGCCGACGCTGCCAAGGTCAGCAGCATCCTGCGCAACGTCATCGACAACGCGGTACGCGCCGCTGGCCCTCAGGGCGAGGTGCACGTGGTGGTACGTGAGCATGATCGGCATGCGATCACTGAATTCTGGGACTCCGGGCCGGGGGTGCCACCGTCAGAGCGAGATCGAATCTTCGAGCGCCTGGTACGACTTGATCATGGTCGAGCAGGTGACGCCGGAGGCTCCGGTCTCGGGTTGGCGATCGCTCGCGGGTTTGCCCGAGCGCATGGAGGGGATCTCACCTGCGAAGATCCCCGCGGCAGCGGAGCAATGTTCCGGCTGGTGCTGCCACTGGAGCCGCGCGAAACGACGCTTCATTAAGGTCCGCACCTCGCTGCGAGCTCATGCGCGCGGCACCTCCAAACGGATGTCGCCTAGCCCGCGGGCAACGAGAAAGGTGCCGCCGGAAGGGGTTTTCCAGTCGGAGGTCGTTTCGTCCCAGAGCCGGAACGCGCGCGAGTCACACACGACATTGACGGTGCGTTCTTCTCCGGGAACCACCTCGTCGGCAATGGCGTAGCCCACGAGTCTCACGGGCACAGGCTCCCCAGCACGCCAGTAGACCTGAACCACTTCGCGCGAGTTGCGGTCAGCGGTGTTGGCGAGAACCACTGACAGCGCCTCACCAGCATCGCTGCGCACCTGCTCGGCCGAGCGATAGTCCCAGTTGCCCCAGCCGAGTCCCGCGCCAAACCAGAACGCCGGCTTGCCATTGGATCCGTACCAGCCGCGATAGCCAACGCGCGTGCCCTCGGCATAGTCCAAGGTCCCGTTCTGCGGCGTGACGCTCCAGGCCGGTCCGTCCCCATCGGATATTGGGAATGTGGTGACCAGGCGGCCGGTCGCCTCCGCTTTGCCCAGCAATACGTCGGTGACTGCGTGACCGCCCTCTTGCCCAGGCAGGCCGACCCACAGCACGGCATCCACCTCATGCAGCCACGGCATGAGCACCGGAGTCGCCGAATTGATCACCACCACAGTTCGCCGAGCGGCATCGGCGACCGCGCGTACAAGATCATCTTGACCTCCAGGGAGCGATAGCGTGCTTTTGTCGATCGCCTCGGTCTCCTGCTCTGCGGTCAGGCCGACGACTACAACCGCCGGCTCCGCATCACGAGCCGCCCGCGCCGCCTCGGTGATCAACTGCTCATCCGGGATCGCAACCGGCTGAACGACTAGTCCGGCCAGGGCGATCCGCTGAGAGACCACCAGCCGCGCCACCAGAATCCGGCCCGGCGCCGCCTCGACGATATGAGTCCAGCTTGGCGGCACCATGAAGCCCACCTCGTCGGACTGGCCAGGCAGCAGGCTGGTGGCAAAGGCGTATGTCTCATCGCCGTAGCTCAGTGTCCATTCACCCACCCCGCGGACGCCGACCAGCATGTGACTGCCCGGAGCAGCGACCAGCTCGGCGGCGAGCTCGAGAACACTCGCGCCCTCATGAGGTCCATCCGACAGGCCGAGCAGAGCCTCGCCCACTTCGCTACTGGTGGACGCCTGCTGCGCGCCCGAGGCATCGAAGCTGGTGACCCGCATCCCCGACCGGCCGGTTTGCGGATCGATGATCGATTTCGGCGCCGCAGCAGTGGGGTTGATCCGTACGGCGACGCCATCCACAACGCGCACCCGGTCCACGCCGAGCGCTTCGGTGAGCCCATCCGCAATCGATATCTGATGCGGCGGGCGCACCGAAGCCGAACCTCCACCCTGGAGCGTCGTCTCCAGCGCATGCCGCCCGATCAGCACCAGCGGTGAATCGTCGGTGATCAAGGAATCGTCGATCGGCAGGACGTCTTGGCCCTTGAGCAACACCATGCCGGCAATCGCCAGGTTTCGCAGGCTCAGCCGCATCGCGGCCGAATCAGCGGCGACCGGCGGAGCTGGCTCGACCGTACGCTCGGGCGGGATGCCACGCAGCGCTCCGACTCGTCCGGCCAGTCTCAGCAGCCGCGCCAAATGATCATCGATCGTCGACTCCGCTACATCGCCGGACCGCACCGCCGTCACCAGCTGATCACCCCAGGGCCCACGAGGCCCGGGCATCACAAGATCAAGTCCACCATTAGCGGCCGGCGCAGCTGTTCTGGTGGCTCCCCAGTCCGACATCAGCAGGCCGTCCCAATTCCATTCGGACTTCAGTACCCCATTGTTCAGTTCGTCCTGCTCTGTGGCGGCTACGCCGTTGACGTTGTTGTAGGCGGCCATGATCGTCCAGGGATGCGCATCAGCAACGCAGATCTCGAATGGCAGCAGGTAGAGCTCGCGCAACGCCGCCTCGGAAACCCGAACGTCAACAGTGCGTCGTTGGGTCTCCGATTCGTTGGCCACATAGTGCTTGACGCAGGCTCCGACGCCGTAGCGCTGGACGCCGCGGATATAGGCCGCGGCCAACCGACCACTGAGCAGGGGATCCTCGGCGTACGCCTCGAACAGCCGGCCGCCGAGCGGAGCGCGATGCAGGTTGACCGTTGGGCCGAGCACTACGTCGACCTCTTGGGCACGGCCCTCGCCGGCGAGCATCTCGCCGACCCGCTCGGCGGCCGTCTCGTCCCACGCTTGCGCGAGCAACGTCGCATTGGGGAACAAAGCCACCTCTTTGCCGCCGACGAACTCGCTACCGCGGACACCGGTTGGACCATCGCTGAAGATCATGGGACGCAATCCGATGGCTTCGTTGCCGGGTAGCGAAAAGGCCGCGGCCCCTGTCAGCAGTTGAACCTTCGTCTCAAGATCGAGTTCACCTACCGCTTTGGCGATCAGGTCCTCGATTGCGCTGGCTGAGGCTGCGTTGCCATGCGACATGCGCTTCTCCCGGCCCGCTCGTCAGTGACTACGCAGCATCGATACCAGTTCAGTCTTCTTCTTGCCCGAATACCCGGATAAGCCAAGCTCCTTGGCCCGCTTACGCAGATCTTCGACCTTCCAGTCGTCGTACGAGCCGGACGTGCCGCCCTTCTTGCCAACAGAGGATCGACTGCGCGCCGCAGCCGCGTTCGCGATCCGAGCGGCCTTCTCCTTGGAACCGCCCTCATCGCGAATCGCCTCGTAGACCTTGTCGTCCTTGACGCTGGGGCCTGGCTTCTTCCTGCCTGGCATGATCGTCTCCTCTCAGCTGCTCGTGGCCTGATCGTCGGGTGACTCCGGGAATCGCTTGGTCCTAAGCATGACCGGCAGCGCGGCGAGCACCATCACCACGAGCAGCGTGGCACCAGCGGCGATAAGTGCTGCACTGCGATCCAGCACCAGATCGAAGATCAACAGCACCGTACCGATCAGCATCACCGCGACCCCTACCAAGGTGATCCGCATGATGACATGCGCTGTCTGCACGATGATCATCTTCGCGCGCTTGCGGAACAAGGCACGGTGCAAGTTCACCGGCGCGAGGCCAAGCGCGGTGGTAAGGACTGCTGCGATCACGAGAACGAGGTAGACCCGAACCTGGAAGGTCGTCAGCTCACTGAACCGTGTCTGAAACGCAATGGCGAGCAGGAAACCGGTGAAAATCTGCGTGCCGGTCTGCGTGACTCGAAGCTCCTGCAGAATTTCGTTCCAGTTCCGGTCCATCCGCTCGTTGAGGGACTCATCGCGCCCGTCCGTCGGGTCGACGTCATCGCTGACATGCGCACGCCGGTTGACGGTCATTCAGTTCATCACTCCTGCTGGTTTCATTCGTCTACAGTCTTAAAACCCCACTGAGCCGCTACCCAAACAGACGGGGTAGTTGATCAGCTGTGGAAGCTGGCGACCCGCTTGATCAGATCGTGCAACGCGTTGTCGAATTCGGTTTCAAATGCGTCCTGCGAGAGCTGAGCGGACAGCGTCGTCAGTATCGGATATTCGAACAGCTGCTCGGTCTTGCTGTCCTCGGTGTCAGCCTCGGCCACTGCTTCACTTTCGCCGGCCAGCGTGGCAGTCTCCAGCAACAGATGACCGAGCAGGAATGTGGCGAACGCACGATAGACCGTCACGCTCTCCTGAGCCGAGAAGCCGAATGCCGCAAGCGCCTCGAGGAAACCCTCGACCCAACGCAGGCTCCGCAGCGGTGGCCGGAGCCACGGCGCGGCCGGTGGGCGGACTGCCACCATCGGGAAGATCCGCGGGTGGGCGATGGCGACGTTGCGTACCCCGTGCGCCATCTGCTGCAGATACTCCTGCCAGGTCGCAGCCCGCTCCGCTGTCATCGTTGCCTCGTAGAGCTCGTTCATGACGTACTCGACGACTCCATCGAGCAACTGTTCACGGCCCGGCACATAGCGATACAGCGCCATCGCCTCGACGCTCAGCTCGGCACCGAGCCCTCGCATCGTCAACCGATCCTGGCCACGCTGGTCGATGAAGCGAACCGCCTCGCGGAGAATCAGTTCCCGCCCGAGGGGCTGTCTTCGCGAGGGTGGCGGGACCGCGGTCGAGCTATCGGCAGCACGGTTGCGGCCGCTCGCAGCGCCCCCCTCCGTCATCGCTCACATCCCACTCATGTCATGCTGAGCCCTGGCCCATCTGTCCTCATCAGACCGGTGGGCCGCCACATTCCCCGTGGCACCCACCGTACTGGTCAGGTGTTGCCGACGATCTGCTCGATGATCGCGGTGGTGGAGACCGACGGCGTACGCGGCAGGTACACCACCCGACAGATGTCGTTGAGGAAGTCGAACTTGCCTTTCCAGTCGTCGCCCATCACCAAGATGTCAGCCTTGTGCTCCAGCACGTAGTCACGTTTCTGCTCAAGGCTTTCCTCAATGAACACCGCATCGACAGCCTTGACATTGGCGACGATCTCTAGCCGTTCCTCCTGGCTGAAGACCGGGTTACGGCCTTTCTTGGCGAAGTTGAGCTTGTCCGATGAGACTCCCACCACGAGCCGATCACCGAGAGAGGCAGAGCGGTTGAGCACTCGGACGTGCCCGACGTGGAACACGTCGAAGGTCCCGAAGGTGATCACGGTCTTGCCCGCCACGACGAAATCCTCCTCTGTGCCACGCCTGTCCTGGCAAACCATACGGGCTCAAGCGAGTGGCCGGGTGAAGACGGCTCGCCAATGATGTGTCCCAGGTGGGTCGCGTACGTCCTCGATGCTCACTACTTCTAAACCCTCCACTGCGAAGGATTCGACGTCGGCACGGCTGAGCGGCCAGGGAGGCCCGTCGACCAGCTCATTGCTGTCGCGTGAAACCGCCAGCACCAGCAACTTGCCTCCAGGTGCGACGAACCGACCGACGTGCAGGACTACGGTGGGGCGCAGCCGTGTTGGGAGGGACTGCGTCGTGTAGGTCTCCACTACGAGATCGAAATGCCGCCGCCACTCAGCCGGCGGATTCAGCAGGTCGGCGATCCGGAAGTCAACTGGACTCGTGGGGAAGCGGCGCCGCGCAGACTCGATCGCAGACTTTGAGATGTCGAAGGCGATTACGCGATATCCATGGACCGCGAGAAAAGCCGCGTCGTCGCCGAGTCCGGAACCTACGACCAGGGTGCGGCACCGTGACGTCTCCGGTTGCCGTTCGATCCACTCGACCAGCAGTGGGTGTGGTGCTCGGCGATCCCACGGCACAACGGCCTGGCCCTGGGCTGCGTCAGCGTACAGCCGCTCGAACCAGCCGGTCGGGTCGCCGTGCCGCAAGGCTTCCCCCGACAGCCGTCGCGCGTCCTCGTCAGGGTCTTGTGACGTCATGCCCCTATCCTGGCGGACGGCTAGAGGGACCCCGTGAGCCGGAGCACGAGATGTATCCCGCCCGCCGAGGCGGGCCTCAGCTAGCTCAGGTCGCCCAGTACGAGTTCGAGCTGGTCCAGACCATGATCGAGCTGCGCTTCGGTGATGACCAGAGGCGGTGCCAGCCGGATGGTGGAGCCGTGCGTGTCCTTGGCGAGGACTTGTCGCGCAGCCAACGCCTCACAGACATCACGACCTGTCCCGAGTCGCGGATCGATGTCAACGCCGGCCCACAAACCGCGGGAGCGGACTCCGACGACGCCGCGCCCGATCATGCTGTCCAACCGCTCCCGCAGCTGAAGGCCCAGCCTGGCTGCGCGTTCCTGATAGTCGCCGGTTTCAAGCAGCCGGACGACGGCTAGACCGACGGCGCAGGCCAGGGCGTTGCCACCGAAGGTGCTGCCATGCTGGCCGGGATGCAGGACTCCGAGCACGTCATGATCAGCAACGACTGCGGACACCGGCACTAGGCCGCCGCCCAGCGCCTTGCCCAGCAGGTAGACATCGGCGGTGACGTTCTCGTGCTCCAAGGCAAGGGTGCGGCCGGTACGTGCCAGCCCTGACTGGATCTCATCGGCGATCAGTAGGACGCCGTGCCGATTGGTCAGCTCGCGCACGCCGGCGAAGTATCCAGGTGGCGGAATTCGTACGCCCGACTCACCCTGGATGGGCTCCAGCATGACGGCGACCACATCATCAGTGATCGCATTGCGAATGGCGCCAAGATCACCGTATGGAACTGACACGAATCCCGGCGTGTACGGCCCGTAATGATCATGAGCCAGCGGATCGTCGGAAAAGCTGATGATCGTGGTGGTACGCCCATGGAAGTTGCCGGAAGCAACGATGATCACTGCTCGACCATCTGGCACGCCCTTGATCTCGTAGCCCCACTTGCGGGCAACCTTGATTCCAGACTCCACGGCCTCGGCGCCAGTGTTCATCGGCAGCATCATGTCCTTGCCGATCAACGCAGTCAGCCCCTCCGCAAACGGTGCCAGCTGATCGTGGTGGAATGCGCGCGAGGTCAGCGTGAGTCGCTCCAGTTGCTCCTTGGCGGCGGAGACCAGCGCCGGATGCCGGTGACCGAAGTTCGCGGCCGAGTAGGCCGCGAGGAAATCCAGGTACTGCTCACCCTCGGTGTCGGTGAGCACCGCACCTGATCCGCTCGCTACCACAACATTCAGCGGGTGATAGTTGTGAGCGACGTGCTCATCCTCGAGCTGGAGCAACTGGCTGGTAGGGGTGAGAGTCTGGTCCATAGTGATCATGATCATGCTCCAGGTGGGTGATGGGACGGGTTGTCGAGGCAGCGAGGAGCACCAAAAACAGGGCGCCTGATCTCCTGGGTGCAGTACTTCACGCTGCCACCACGCTTGATCAGCTCGCTGAGGTCGGGCTCATTGACCGCGGCGGCAGCCTGCACCTTTCCGCCGCCGTACAGGATGCCGTTCTGCCGGTGGCACGCCTCGTGGACAGCAGCCTCTGCCTCGCGCTCTGAGCGAGCAAAGTAGGTCGGCGGGCACATCCGGTCGTGGCGAAGCTTCGCATGTCGAACGGGGTGTCCGACGCGGCTCAGCGTGCTTGTCACCCTTGAAGGGTAGGGTCTCGAGAGGGCGCAAGTGAGATAGTAGATCAACGAAAGTCAGGAGACTGTATTGCGTCTTGACGAGATAGATCACAAGATCCTTGCGCGGCTCACAGAGCACGGTCGGGAGAGCTTCGCCATGCTCGGGCACCACGTCGGGCTCTCCACCGCGGCGACCAAACGACGGGTCGATCGGCTGCGGTTCAGCGGCGTAATCCGGCGCTTCACGGCCGACATCGAACCTGCTGCGCTCGGTTGGACTATCGAGGCGTTTGTCGAGATCTACTGCGAGGGTCGGGTGCCGCCGGACCGGATGCGCGAGATGGTCAGCACCATTCCAGAGGTCGCCGAGGCATACACGGTGACGGGCGAGGCCGACGGGATCCTCCGGGTACGAGCTGCCGACACCGGTCACTTCGAGAAAGTGCTCGGCATCATCCGCAACCACCCCGGCGTTTCGCGCACCCGATCTTCGCTTGTCCTCTCCCGACTCTGAATGCAGTGAGCCAACGAACCTTTCGGGTACAGAACGCTCGATCCTTCCCACTACGACGAGATCCTGGACGAGGCCAACTGTGCTGAACCATGCGTTAGGTTCTTCAGATGTGAGGCTGAAGCAGTGACCGACACCGCTCCTCCGCCGGTGCGTCGGATCCGGATCACCGACTTCTTCACAGCAAAGCGCCAACACCAACGCTGGGCGATGCTCACCAGTTATGACCAATACACCGCCGGACTGTTCGACGAAGCCGGTGTCTGGGCGCTGCTCGTTGGTGACTCCGCCGCCAACAATGTCTACGGCTATGAGACCACCCTCCCGATCACAGCCGACGAGCTGCTGCCGCTGGTGCGTGCCGTGGTGAAGTCCACCAAGCGCGCTTTTGTGATCGCTGATCTGCCGTTCGGCTCGTACGAAGTTGGGCCCTCGCAGGCCTTGGAGACTGCGATCCGCTTCATGAAAGAGGGCGGCAGTCATGCCGTGAAGTTCGAAGGCGGGCTGCGGGTGGCCGAACAAATCCGCAAGGTCACCGGCGCAGGCATCCCGGTGATGGCCCATATCGGCTTTACTCCTCAGAGCGAGCACCAGCTGGGCGGATACCGGGTGCAGGGCCGGGGCGATGACGCTCAGCGCCTTCTGGACGATGCGCACGCCGTAGCGGAGGCGGGAGCATTCGGTGTCGTGCTGGAGATGGTGCCCGGTGAGCTGGCACGACAGGTCACCGCAGAGCTCGACATTCCGACGGTCGGCATCGGCGCCGGCCCAGATTGCGACGCGCAGGTCCTCGTCTGGCAAGACATGGTGGGGCTGCGGTCGGGCAGGATGCAACGCTTTGTCAAGCAGTACGCCAACCTGGCCAAGATCATCGGTGAAGCGGCCGCCGCGTACGTCGACGATGTCAGGAACGGCACTTTCCCAAGCGAGCAGCACACGTTCGCTTCGACGATTCCGAGTACCGAGGGCAAGTTATGAAGATCGCTCATAGCATCGCCGAGTACGCCGCGCTCCGCAGCCGGCTCGACGGAGATGCTGCACCCCGCGTGGTCTACGTCCCGACGATGGGCGCCCTCCACGAAGGACACCGTTCCCTGATCAAGCTGGCCAAGTCACTCGGGAAGGTGGTTGTTGTCAGCATCTTCGTCAACCCGCTGCAGTTCGGGCCTGGCGAAGACTATGCGCGATACCCGCGGCCTCTCGAAGACGATCTCCAGGTCTGCGAGGCCGAGGGAGTCGACATGGTCCTCGTGCCGAGCGTCAGCGATCTGTACCCGCCGGGACGGCAGGTGACCCTCGATGCCGGCACCCTGGGATCGGTTCTCGAGGGACACTCCCGGCCGGGTCACTTCAGCGGAGTGCTGACCGTCGTCCTGAAGTTGTTCAACATCATCCGGCCGCACGCCGCCGTCTTCGGCCAGAAGGACGCGCAGCAACTCGCCTGCATCCAGCGCATGGTGATCGACCTGAATCTCGCCATTGAGATCGTCGGCGCGCCTATAGTCCGGGAGCCCGACGGGCTCGCGCTGTCCAGCCGAAACATCTTCCTCACCTTGAGCGAGCGCGCCGTGGCGCGGAGTCTTTCCGCCGCGCTGGAGAAGGCGGCGACGCAGACGTCGGTCCCCTCGGCTCGGGCGGCGGCCTACGAGGTCTTGGATCGGGCCGAGGCAGAGCCGTGCTTTGAACTCGACTACGCCACAATCGTCACCCCCTCCACCTTCGCTGAAGTACCAGATGATCATGTGGGGCCCGCCACCTTCGTCGTCGCGGCTCGCGTCGGCGGCACCCGCTTGATCGACAACACCACGATCAACTTCGCCCCAGCACCTTGGGCCTGACCTGGTTGGCGCTGCCCCGTGGACCTGGAGACTGCCAGCAACGAGCTCTATGCCCTCTCGCCCGATGACTTCGTCGAGCGGCGGCAGCAGCTGGTTGCTGAGGCCCGGGCGGCGAAAGATCGCCAACTCGCCACCCAGATCGGCAGGCTGCGGCGACCTACGCGGAGTGCCTGGCTGATCAACCTGCTCGCTCGCCAAGAGCCAGCCGACGTCGCGGCGCTACTTGAACTCGGCACAGCCCTGCAAGAGGCACAGCAGCGGATGGCAGGCGAGGAATTGCGCCAGCTCTCCGCGCAGCGCCGGAGAACCGTGGACGCGTTAGCGCGACGGGCAGTCGAGTTGGGCCGTGAACAGGGGTACAGCGCGCCGGACGGGGCAACGCAGGAGGTCAGCCAGACGTTGCAGACAGCGCTCGGCGATGCAGCAATTGCTGACCTGGTACGTACTGGAACGCTGACCCAGGCCGTCACATACGGGGGCTTTGGGCCAACCGATCTTGCCTCTGCCCTTGGTGCCTCGCTACCAACCCAGGCGCCGCGCCAGCCGGAGAAGAAGGCTCCGCCGGAGCCGGCAGCTGCAATGGATCCGAAACAGCGCCGCGAAGCCGAGAAGGCGGCAGCCGAAGCCCGGGAGCGAGCAACAGCTGCGCGCAAGGCTGCCGAGGCAGCGGAGTCGGAAGCAGAGGCAGCTACCCAGAACGCGGATGAGCTGGCCGACCAGGTCGAGTCGCTCCGCAGCCAGCTGCGTCAAACCGAAACCGCCGAGCGGGAGGCGCGCGAGGCAGCACGAACCGCGAGGAAGCACCATCAGGAACTTCGGCAAGCCGCGCTCTCAGCCGAGCAGGCGGCAACCGCGGCGATGGAAGCCATCGAGTGACTAGGCGATGGACTGGAGGTGGAGGAGCAGCGCCGAGCCGCGACGCGCAGGCGGCAGTGGTATGCCGGCTACGCCGAGCGCCTGGCCGGTCAACACCGGAGCACCCGATGCCCATGACGGAGTAACGATCTGAGTCTCGCCTGAGCGAGCTCCGATCACCTCCATCCGGTACGAGGACGACGGGTCGAGACCGTCAATGCGGACCCGTCGGCCGGTCAGTGCGCGCTCCAGCCAAACCAAAGCGAACAGCGCCTCGTCCCGATCATCGGCCACCACGCCATGCGCGACGAACCCGCGATCACTCTCGTCTGATCGAACTGTGGTGCCCGAATGCAGCAACGCTCGGTACTTCTTGTAAAGCGCCAGCCATCGATGGATGGCGCGCAGGTTTCCTGGAGGCTGTTTCCGAAGATCGATTCCGAGTCCGAGCCGACCGAAGAAGGCGGAGATCGCGCGGTAGGCCGAAGAGGTGGCTTCCTCTGGCTCGTCGAGTGCTGGCTGCCAGACCAGCCCTGGCGGCAGCAGCTGTACCAGGCCGGCGAAATCGGCGTGGCGTGCAGTCGAGTCGGTAGCTGGATCGGCGCCGACCGCTCGGCCAGCCATCGCCAAGTCGAGGCTGGTGGTCTGGATGGTCAGCTGCGGGTAGCGCTCCCGCAATGCGTCAAGCAGCCGGTAAGCCGCCAGCGTGCTGGCGTGCTGAGCTGCCGTAGCTCCTTGCCGATGTGCACCATGGGTCAGGGACCAGCTCAGCAACGACGCGTGGTGGCGATCGAGCAACTTCGTTAGACGCTCCCAGACATAGACCATCGCCGGTCGCACCGACAAATCCAGCACTTGCTGCGTCATCCCGGCACGCTCAACGGTCAGCACCGCCTCTGGATGATCATGTGCAAATGTGGAGTTTGGGTCGACCAGGTCAAGTGCGACGGCGAAACCAATCTCAAGATCAAAATTGCGGATGCGCATCAACAGCCCGTCGAGATCGGCTGACGATCCTGTGCTGGTCAGGCCGGCACTGTCGGCGTACGGGTCAAGACCCACGCGCGAGCACCACCCGATGTCCAGCAAAAATATCTCGGCACCGACTGCGGCAGCGTACTCGGCCAAGCTGACCATGGCCTGCCGATCATTGCGACCGAACGGCGGCGCACCGGCGTCGAAGATGACGCGGTCGTCCCGCGGCGCTTCTGGCTGCAGATGTCGATGTAGCCGCATCGCAGCCGCATCCAGGCCATCACCCCAGCTCCAGGTGACCCACGGGGAGTGGTACGTCTCATCGATTCCCAGCACGATCTCCCCCGATTGCAGGAGTTCGCCACCGCCGAGGTACGTCCTGCAGTAGGCCGTCCGCTCCACTCGATGCCGGACCGCCCCACTGAAGGCAACATGCACCTGCCACACCTGGCCGCGACGAAAGCCTGTTCCTGCCTCAGTCAAGGCCAGATGGGCGGGGCGCTCATCGAACACCCCATGATCAACAGACCAGGATCCCGAGCGCAATGCAATCGTCGAAAGCGCAGGACCATCGAACTCGACTCGATGGGTGGCCAAGTCGCTGACGGGCAGGAACAGCTCCAAGCCCTCCAGCCTGTAGGCTGCGACGTTCTTGTTGGTAACACCTGCACGGCAGCGAACCAGACCGTTGTCGGTGAGCTGGATCGCAAGGTCCAGGCGGAGCGCGTTGACCGGATCTTGGGCCTCCACGATCACCGTGTCGGTGCCGACCTCGGTCAAGCCGGGAAGTATCGGCGTCTCACTGATCAGCCGCGAACGACTTGCGGTAAACGATGCCGCAGAGGCGTGGCCGGCATGAGACCCGGCGAGGGCCGCCCTCGCACTCCAGCCAGCAGAGGATTCCGGCACCACTGACGACATCATGGAGGGTGGATCAAGACTCGTCGGACCGAATGCAGCCAGCAACCCCGGCGGGGACAACCCGTCAAGATCACCAAGATCAGCACCCCAGTGCAGGATCACGGGAAGCCCGCTGCGCTGCAGCGCAACCAGGAAGCTGACACCCTGCGCTCGCATGTGGAGGAGGGTGCTCGCTTGGTCAAACTCGGCCGAGAACACCGTCGTCGCAGCATCCTCTACCGACATGGGATTCTCCCCCGAGAACAAGATCTTTCTCCGCTGAGCGCAAAGGCTTCCTCCTCGACAGCGTGCTCGGGTGTGTCGGTATCGGAACGTCGAGAAATCCCACGCTCGACGCCGCCATCGCGCGATCGGGACCATCGTAGATGGCACGATCACAGCGCTCCCGCGACGTGAGGCCGCGTGTCGGCCGCTTTTTGCGGGCGACACGCAGGTCCGGCCGAGATGCTGGTGGAGAAAGTCGTCGACATTGGGTATCTGATCTGTGATCGGTTGATCGACACTGGCGGACATAGGTGGAAGGACGACCCTTGTGAATGGGCCCTCGGGGCGGCGCTGTGCGGTGGTCTATAACCCGGTCAAGGCTTCCGACGACCTCCGCGCGGCGATCACGCGGCATGCGACAGCGACCGGCTGGGAAGATGCCATCTGGCTGGAAACCCCAGCTGAGAACCCTGGCCCGGCAATCACCGATCAGGTGGTTTCAGCCGGAGTGGATCGGGTCATCACTGCCGGCGGCGACGGAACGGTCCGGATCGTCGCTGATCGACTGGCCGAAACCGGCATACCCATGGCTGTGGTCCCGCTGGGCACGGGAAATCTGCTGGCTCGCAACCTCGACATCCCGCTGTCGGAGGCGGAGGCGGTCGAGGTCGCTTTCGGCGATCACACCCGGGATATCGATTTGATCAAGGTGACCGTCGATGGCTTGCCCGCGGAACACTTCGCCGTCATCGGAGGACTGGGCGTCGATGCCATGATCATGGACGAGACCAGCCCAGAGCTCAAGGATGTGATCGGTGCTGGAGCCTACTTCATTGCTGCCGCAAGGGCCCTCGGACGTACGCCGATCAAAATGCGGATCACCCTAGACGATCAGCGCCCGCGACGCCGGAATGCCATGATCTGCGCCATTGGCAACGTCGGGATGCTGGCTGGCAATCTCACATTGATTCCAAGCGCGCAGCCTGACGACGGCCGGCTCGACGTGTACGTGGCATCACCGCATCGCCTCACTCACTGGATTCGCGTGTTCCTGCGATTGGTCACCCTCCGTCCACGTGCCGATGATCGGGTCGACCAGTGGCAGGCCACTCAGGTCGAGGTGCGTCTGGATCAGCCGGACCCATACCAACTCGATGGGGATGTGATCGGGGATTGCCGCAGTTTGCGCGCCGAGGTAAGCCCCGGCGCGCTAACTGTGTGCGTTCCCTCATAGTCTCCTGCTCACGCCCGATCCTCGCAGGAGTGCTCAGACGACTGGCGGAGAACCGTCGTAACGTTTCTCCTCGACGTGTCGGGTCCGGCTGCGCTGCGCCTGCATCACAAGTGCCAAGATCAGCGCCAAGGCACCTGCCACGATAAGGATGATGCCGAGCGTGTCGTCTGACACGAACGGGATGTCGAGGTTGAGCGCAAAGAGCAGGATTGCACCGATCACGATCAAGACGATGCCAGCTCCGATGCCCATATGTTCCTCCTCCTGTTTCTTAAAGCGCCCCGAGTCAGGAGGTCAACTGGCCTTCTTGGCTGACTTCGCTGTCGTTGCCTTCTTGGTCGATGCCTTCCTGGCCGGGGCTTTTTTGGCCGGCGTCTTCTTAGCCGGAGCTTTCTTCGCCACAGCCTTCTTGGCTGAGGCCTTGGTACGCGTCGTCCTCCCGGAAGCGCGGTTCTGTTCGACACTACGGCGCAGTGCCTCCATCAGGTCAACGACCTCAGCGCGCTCGGCTTCGGATTCGCCTTCCTCACCGAAAGTCGCAGCGGTGTCCAGGGCGTCTCCCTGCTCTAGCTTGGCC
>Ga0081455_10001795_pt1 | contig 25921 bp, 29 predicted proteins | sample TabmetS3T2R1_FD_70207 | JGI IMG/M metagenome (GOLD analysis project Ga0081455, IMG submission 70207) | Tabebuia heterophylla rhizosphere microbial communities from the University of Puerto Rico - S3T2R1 | ecosystem: Host-associated > Plants > Roots > Rhizosphere ...
GCCAAAGGCGCCGCTGTCGACCTGGAAGCCGAAGGAATTGGTCATCGGCATGTCGCGGCCGGCGACGATGTTGCGTCGACGCAGTTCGAGCCGGTCGAAACCGCCTTGCAATGCCGCCGCGTCGATCAGGCGCTCGAGGATGTTCACCGTCTCGGCAAAGCCCGGTCCGCGCGTGACGCCGATGGGCGTGGTGTTGGTGAGGGCAGCGACGACATGGAGCGCGATCGCGGGAATGCGATACACCGTGCCCTGCAGGTGCACATATTGATAGGTCTGCACGCCGCCGCCTGCGCCTGCCATATAGGCGCCGAGATTGGCGAAGCTCTCGACCTTGAGTGCCAGGAACTTGCCCGACGCGTCGAGCGCCAGCGCGGCCGCAGCCTGCATGTCGCGGCCGGCGTGATCGCCCAGGAAGACTTCGCTGCGGGTCGCCACCCACTTCACTTGCCGGCCGGTGCGGCGCGCCGCCCACAGAATGAGCGCGTGCTCGGCATAGGCAAAGTTCTTAGCGCCGAAGCCGCCGCCGACATCCGGCGCGATGAAGCGCACGTCCTTTGGCTCGACGCCCAGGCAGCGCGCGACATGGTTGCGATTGATGTGGATGTTCTGGCTCGAGACGTGGAGCGTGTAGCGGTTGTCGGCGGGATCGAACCGGCCGACACAACCGCGCGGCTCCATCGGGTTGGTGACGATGCGATGATTGTCGAGCTGCAGATGCACGACGTGCGTCGCCTGCTTGAACGCGTCTTCCATCCCTGGCCAATCGCCGGTGCGCCAGTCGACGCAGCGATTGCCCGGCACCTCGGCTGAGATCTGGGGCGCGCCTTTCGCGAGGGCGGCCTCTGTGGTCGTGACCGCAGGCAAGGGAGCGTAATCGACCGCAATCAACTCTGCGGCATCGAGCGCCTGGGCAAGCGTCTCGGCCACGACCAACGCCACCGGCTCACCCACGAACCGCACCTTGTCGACGGCGAGCAGCGGTTGTGGCGCGAAAGCGAACGGCTCGCCGGTCTGCACGTTGGCTTCGACATAGGGCCGCAGCGGCCCCAGCCCGTCAGCAGCGGCATCGGCAGCCGTGAGCACGGCCAGCACACCGGGCGCACTTAGCGCCGCGGAGACATCGATCGAGCGGATGAGGGCATGGGCATGCGGCGAGCGCAGGACCGTCGCCCGTGCAAGCCTGTCGAAACGCAGGTCGTCGAGGTAGGTGCCGCGTCCGGTGACGAAACGCGCATCCTCGCGCCGCTTGGGCGAATCGCCGATGGTCGAGACGGCCATATCGAAATGTCGCGTGACGCCGGACGCCAGGCAAGGCCCGGCGTACCTGCCTTATCCCGATTCTGCGGGCCGGACTTGCCCGAGACCCATGCCGAGCAAATTTTCCTCTTCTTCGATATTTTAATGGTAAGGCGAGTTCTTGTTGTCTGGCCCGTCTTGCGAAATGCGACTGTGGCGACGAAATTGTCGGCATGACTAAACGCCAGCTCCGGCTGGGCGCCTTCATGCGTCCGGTCAGCATCCACACCGCCGCCTGGCGCTACCCCGGCGGCACCCCCGACGCCAATTTCAACCTGAAAGCGCTGATCAGCTACGCCCAGACCCTGGAGCGCGGCAAGTTCGATGCCTTCTTCATGGCCGATCATCTCGCCGTGCTGAACATGCCGATGGAGGCGTTGAAGCGGTCGGCGACGGTCACCTCGTTCGATCCGCTGACGCTTCTGCCGGCTCTGGCCCAGCATACCGAGCATCTCGGCCTGATCGCGACGGCGTCGACCACCTTCGAGCCGGCCTACACCATCGCCCGCCGCTTCGCCTCGCTCGATCATATCTCGGGCGGCCGCGCCGGCTGGAACCTGGTGACGACGTCCAATCCGGACGCGGCGCTGAACTTCGGCATGGACGAGCAGATGGAGCATGCCGAACGCTATGCCCGTGCACGCGAGTTCTACGACGTCGTCACCGGCCTCTGGGACTCGTGGGCGGACGACGCCTTCATTCGCGATGTCGAGAGCGGCATCTATTTCGATCCGGCCAAGCTCCATGTGCTGGACCACAAGGGCAAATACCTGAAGGTGCGCGGCCCGCTGAACATCGGACGGCCGATCCAGGGCTGGCCGGTGATGGTGCAGGCGGGCGCCTCGGATGCCGGCCGCCAGCTTGCGGCCGAGACGGCCGAGGTCGTGTTCGCAGCGGGCGGGCCGATCGAGGCCGGCCGTGCCTTCTATGCCGACGTGAAGGAGCGCGCGGCCAAGATCGGGCGCAACCCCGACCACATCAAGATCCTCCCCGGCGCCTTCACCATCATTGGCGAATCGCTCGACGAGGCGAAGGAGAAGCGCGCGCGGCTCGACAGCCTGGTGAACTACGACAGCGGCATCGCGGCCCTCTCGATCGCGGCCGGCGTCGATGCGCGCAAGTTCGATCCCGACGGACCTTTGCCCGAACTTCCCGAGACCAACCAGAGCAAGAGCGGCCGCGAAAGGGTGATGGCGCTCGCCAAGCGCGAGGGTCTGACCGTGCGCCAGATCGCGGGACGGCTGGGCGGCTATGGCGGCCTGGCCATGATGGGCACGCCCAAGATGATCGCGGATCAGATGGAGGAGTGGCTGACGACGAACGCGTCAGATGGCTTCAACGTCATGTTCCCTTATCTGCCGGGCGGCCTCGACGACTTCGTGAACAAGGTCGTGCCCGAACTGCAGCGCCGTGGGTTGTTCCGCACCGAATACGAAGGCAGGACGCTGCGCGAGAATCTCGGCTTGCCGCGGCCCGAGAACCAATTCTTCGCGCCGACCGCGAAAGCGGCCGAGTAGCCATCATGTTCGAGATCGCAGTGGCCAGCACATCGGATGCATGGCGCATGGCCGACTGGGCAGCCGACGAAGGCTGGAACCCGGGCAACACCGACATGCAGGCTTTCTTCACCACCGATCCCGGTGGCTTCCTGATGGGCCGTCTCGACGGTGAGCCGATCGCCTGCATTTCGGTCGTGAAGTACGGCGAGAGCTTCGGGTTCCTGGGCTTCTATATCGTGCGCCCGCCATGGCGCGGCAAAGGTCACGGCTTCGGGATTTGGCAGGCCGGCATGGCACGCCTGCAAGGGCGCAATGTCGGACTCGACGGTGTCGTCGCGCAGCAGGCCAACTATCGGAAGTCCGGCTTCCGGCTGGCCTGGAACAATGTCCGCCATGTCGGCCTGGCGCCGGCAATGGCATCGGTGCCGCCCGGCGTCACCTTGCGCGATGCGGCCGCCATACCGTTTGACAGGCTTGCGGCCTACGACCGCCGCTTCTTTCCTGAAACCCGCGAGTCCTTTCTCGCGGCCTGGATTTCGTTGCCTGAACGCGCGGCCCTCGTGGCGATCAGGGACGGCGAACTCGTGGGCTTTGGTGTGATCCGGCGATCGAAAGCTGCCGCCAAGATCGGTCCGCTTTATGCGGCGTCGCCAGCCGTCGCCGATGCGCTGGTCGGAGCGTTGGCTGCGCGCATCGTCGCGAGCGAAGTGGCGCTCGACACGCCGGAGATCAACAAGCAGGCTACCGCGCTTGCCGCCAATCTTGGACTAAAGCCTTCGTTCGAGACGGCGCGCATGTACACCGGCCCCGATCCCGCGATCGATCAGGCCGGGCTGTTCAGTGTTGCGAGCTTCGAGCTCGGCTGACGCCCGATCGGAATGGGCCGATCAGTAGGTCGCCGACAGATACTCGACGATCTTGGGGACGTCGGCGTCCTTGATGGGCGCGCCATAGACCTTGATCATCTTGGTGACCTCGGCCTGCCAGAAATCCTTGCCGAATTTCGCCCCACGCGGCTGAGTCTGGATGTAGTCGACCGAGTGGCAGGAGCCGCAATTGCCCTGCACGACGTCGAGGTTGGGGCCGGCCTTGAAGGCTGTGGCGTCATCGGGAAGCTGGTAGTCCACCGGCTTGGCGCTGACGGAAAGGGCGAGGGCGATGCCACCGGCGACGAGGAGGCCGCCCAGAACGAAGCGATTCATGGTCGGTCTCCTTCAGCTCGCCGTCACATGAACGGTTTCGATGACGTTGCGCATGTAGCCCGCGGGATTCCAGCTTGCCTTTTCTGGCTGCGTCTCGCCCTTGTTGGTGGTGGCGCGGACTTTCAGCACATGCGCGCCAGCCGCCAGGGTCACCGGCAATTGCCATTCGCGGAACGAATACTTGCCAAGATCCTGACCGAGCTTGGCAGGTTTCCAGCTCTTTCCATCGTCGGTCGATACAGCGACTTCCTTGATGCCGCTGCCCCCGTCGAAGGCAATGCCTTTCAAAGTCGTCTCACCTGCTTTCACCTTGGCACCGTCGGCCACGCTGGTGATGAAGGAGCGCACGTCGAACCGGTTGATCGGCACGGTCGCCTTGGGCGCCGTGCCGGGCTCGACGCAGTGGCAGTCGTTGTCGGGAATGCGGTAGGCCGTCTTCATCCAGAAATTGTCGAACACGGTGTCGATCACCGTGATCTCGTTCAAATGCTTCACCCAATAGGTGCCGTAGTAGCCCGGCACGACGAGGCGCAGCGGGAAGCCGTTCAGGAACGGCAGGTCGGCGCCGTTCATCTGATAGGCCAGCATCACCTCGCCGTCGCGTGCATGGTCGATGTTGAGCGCCTTCACGAAATCAGGTGTGGCGTCGAGCACGGGCCCATCCATGCCCCCGAAGGTCACCTGCTTGGCCCCGGCCTGCACGCCTGCCTGGTCGAGCACGGCCTTGAGCGGCACGCCACGCCAGCGGGCATTGCCCATCGCGCCGTTGCCCGACTGGCCGCCGGCCACGCGCGGCTCGAAGAAACCGCGGCTGTTGCCTGAGCACTGGTTGACCGCGACGATCTCGATCGAGGGCAGGCGCTTCAGGTCGGCGAGCTTCAGTTTAAGGGGCTTGTTCACCTTGCCTTTGACTTCGACCGTGAAGGTGTCCGGATCGATGTCGATTGGCAGGCCGGCGAGATGGTAGCGCACGAAGAAAGCGTCGTTGGGCGTGATCGCGCCTTCATTGAAGACCGAGAACGGCGTCTCTAGCTGTGGCGGCCTGGCGGTGAGGCCGATCATCGGCCGCTTCTGCGGATATTTGACGAGCGGCCGCTCGCCGTTGCCGAACGGCAGGGTCACCGTGTCAGCGAGTGCCCGCAGGGGGCTGAAAGCGGCCACCAATGCGCTGGAGCCTTTGATCAGGCTGCGTCTGTCAATCATGCACCCTCCGGTCGTTGTCCCGATTCTATCCAACGCTCCGATCTGGCACCAGTGCCAGCCAAAGGGAGATCACGGTCGAGCCGATTGCGACGGCCTGCAATGGCGAGAGTGGCTCATGCAGCAACAGTATCCCGCTCAATACTGCGACAATCGGAATCGCAATCGAGGACAGGGCGGCCACTTGCGTCGGCAGAAGCTTCACCAGGGCGAACCAGGCTGCCGTGCCGAGCGCCATGGGGATCGCACCGGTATAGAGCGTCACGGCGATGACCAGCGCCGACGGCGGATGTGTCGGCAGCCCATCGATCACGACGGCACCCAGCACGATCGGTGGCCAGGAGGCGACGACTTGCCAGAAGGTGAGCGAGAGGCCCATGCCCGGCCAGCTCGTGCGTTTCACGATGAAGGTGCCGATCGCCCAGCAAAAGCCGGCGAAGAGGCCCCAGAAGAGGCCCCAGGGGGCACCAGAGTAGCTCTCGAAGTTGGGAGCCATCAGCGCGACGACAGCGGTGGCGCCGATCAGGATCGCCGCCAACAAGCGACCGGTCAGGCGCTGGCGGAACACCACGAAGCTGATCAACGCCACCCACAGCGGCATGGTGTAGGCCAACACCGATGCATGCCCGGACGGGATGTAGAGCACGGCCATCGATGTTGCGACGCTCCAGATCGTGAGGTTCATCAAGGACGCGAGCAGCAGCATCGGCCATTTCCCGCGAGGCACGGCGAAGGACTCGCCGCGCAGGCGCATCACGAAATAGAGCACGATGATCGACGTGGTCAGCACGAGGCCGCGAAAGGTGAGGACCGGCAGTTCCGCGAGCGCGATCCGGAACAAGGGCCAGTTGGTGCCCCAGATCAGCGTCAGGCCGACGAGCAGCGCCAGCACCTGGAACGAGGGGCGGGTCATGCGTTGGCTGGACAGTCAGGCCTGGGGATCGTCGGGCGCGCTGAGGTAGCAGCCGTCGATGCGCCAGCGGCCGTCGGGCAGTTGCACCATGGGATAGAAGGCCGTGACGACCTGGCCGTCTGGTCCGACGACAGCGACTTTCTGCGTCGGCTTGCCGTTCAGCGTCACGATCTCGCGAAAGTCGAAGGATTGTGGCCGGTAGACCGGCTGATAGCCTCGCCGCACCATCGCCATGAAGCTTGCCGGTGTGCCGAACATGGTTTGGATGGTCGGCGAGGCGTAGCTGAAGGCGGCGTCATCGTCGTCCCGACGGAACGCCTCGACCTGGTCCTGGATGGTCTGCCGGATGGCGCCGCGGTCGGCCGCCGAGAGCGCCTGGTCCTGCGCCTGCGCCGGCAGGGCGAGCCCGGCCAACAGCCCGATCACGGCAAGAATCCGCCACAAGGTCATGCTGACTGAGCCGGTTAGACCTAAAGCGATGATTTGCCAAGGCTTTACGCCGCCAAAGTGCGGCAGGCGACGGGGCCGTCGGCCTTCCGGTCCGGCTTGCAAGCCCGGGACATCTTCATTAGAGAGGTCCCGCCGCGCCCGTAGCTCAACTGGATAGAGCATCTGACTACGGATCAGAAGGTTAGGAGTTCGAATCTCTTCGGGCGCGCCATTCCTCCAAGTCGCTTTATTGTTGTTGCGTACGCACTTGGAGCGCCCTCATCGAAATCCACAGGCAGGAACAAACAGGGGAACTAGCTGTACGTTTGAGTCGCCCGTCGGCAAACGTGCGACACGGTTTGTTCTCGCGATCCGCTTCGATAGATTTTGCTCATGCCGGATACCGAGCTGGAGCTGCGCGGCTGTAAAGAAAGGGAACTGGACGCAAACGATGGCTACTTACGTTTTCCAAGGCGCGAGCCATGAGAGCTACGAGTACTCTCCGCTTTCTTGGGGTTCGCCCCGAAAAATCCCCAAGCAAAGCGGCATCCTCATTCTCGCAATGCGCGATGGGCAATCAGCCGTTCCCATTTTGATAACTGACTGCCTTAGCCTCCAGACGGCCTTCTTTCAGCATAGCGAAGTCGCGGCCAAGAATTTCGGCGCAAATCTGGCCTTTATTCGGATTGAAGAAGACGCGGAAGTGGCTGAGGCGGAGGCAATGGATTTGATTGAGCAGTATTATCCTGAGATGAATCTGCGAGCCGCATCGCGCCCATGACCTCTGTCAAGAGGATGCGGACGGCCCGGACCGCCGCTGGCTAAGCGGCGGCGGACCTCGCTTTGCCGGCACGCCGTTTTGCACCCGGTTTCGGTTGGGATGACCTCCGAAGGAGAAAGGCCTGCGCCCGGCTAGCCGGCTTGCCCGGTCTCGGCTGCGATTTGGCGAGCAGGTCGAAGAGCCACATCAAGCCCGCATCCATCATCGCGACCTTCGGCACGATGGCGTTGAGCCGGGAAGTGGGGAGCGGCAGCGGCGCGTCCAACCCCAGGACACCGAAACGCTCCGCATGCATGGCGACGAATCGCCGGGGTAGAGCCGAAACGAGGTCGGTTTCAGCGACGAGGGAAAGCGCCAGCATGAAGTTCGGGACGGTCAGCGCGATCCGCCGCGTCTGGCCGCGCTTTGCCAGAAACTCATCGACGAAGCCATGGGGATCGCCACCGTGCGAGACCACCAGATGCTGCATCTCGCAGTATCGCTCCAAGGTCGGATCACGCGCGAAGGGATGTCCCGCGCGTGCGACGATCACGAACTCCTCTTCGTAGATGCAGCGCTTCTCGAAGCGCACGGGGATGTCGTCGGACGGGATGATCGCAACGTCCATGGCGCGCGCCTCGAGATCGGCAATGGCGCCGTGCCAGACACGGGCCGGCGACGGCAGGATCTGACGCACGCCGATGTCGATGTGAGGCGCGATTTCCGCCAGTTCCGTGAGAAGCGGACGCAGGACCACAGCCGAGATGCCGTCCGGTGCGCCAAGCGTGAACCGGCGGGTGGATGTTGACGCGTCGAACGGTGTCGCGATCGCCATCACGCTGCGCACACGCGCCAGGACGTCGGCGATCGCCGTGGCCAGCTCGGTCGCGCGGGCCGTCGGCGTCACGCCCTTGGGTGTCCTCAGGAACAGCGGATCGTTGAACAACCGGCGCAACCGGCCAAGCCCGTGGCTCACGGCCGAGGGCGTCAGGTGCAGTCGGTTTGCCGCCCGTCCCACATGACGCTCTTCAAGCACGGCTTCGAAAAGCACGAGGAGATTGAGATCGGTGCGGGATAAGTCAGTTTGATTCAGCATATCGGTGAAATCATATCATTGGATTCAGGAGAAGATATGGCCATTTGATTGCGGAACGCAGGTTCCGCTTCGGCGGACGGATCCCTTCTACAGGATGTGCTCGCTATGCCAGTGATGATGATTTCCGAGGTTCGTGGTCAGTCGCCCCAAGGATACGACGCCATGCTCGCTCTGGTTGGCAGCTCGTTGAAGCAAGCGCCGGGCTTCATCATGCATATGGCGCACCAAACGGACGATGGCTGGCGGATCGTGGAGGTGTGGAATTCCAGGGAGGACGCGACCGCGTTCTTTGCCGAGCACATCGCGCCGAAACTGCCGGATGGCATCCGACCGAAGCTGTCTTTTCAGCTCCTGCACAGCCTCGTGAACAACTGAGCTTCACTCAGGAGGAAGAATCTCATGCTGGTCTCGCAACATTCAATATCCGCCGCAGCGGGCGGCCCGGCTCTCGATAACGCGCGGTCTGTCATCGGTGAAAATGTTGCCGCGCTTCTAACGCGGTCGGCGAAGGCGAATGCGGCGCTGATGCGTGGCGATGTCGAAAGCTACCGCAGCCTGGTCGCGCTCACGGACGATTTCACGCTGATGTCGCCCTTCGGCGGCACGCCCACGCACGGCTCCGACATGACGAGCGAACGCTGGGACGCGATGGCGCGGTTCTTCAAGCGCGGCACCTTCTCGCAAGAGGTGGTCCAGTGCTACGGCTCCGCCGACATGATCGTTCTTGCGATCATCGAACGGACTCATGTCGAAGTCGGCGGTCTGCCGGCCCAGGACTGGGCCCTGCGCGTCACCCTGGTCTATCGCCGGGACGGCACTGAATGGCGTCTCGCGCATCGGCATGCGGACCCGCTCGTGGCAGGTGTCAGCCTCCAACAGGCAGCTGCGCTTGCACGCGGCGACGCAAGCTAGCTCGTGCCCCCCGATATGAAAGCGTCAACGAACCTCGACGGTGACGGCGTGGATCGAGTTGCGGGCATCGCGCGCTGGCTGGATGTGGCCGCGGGCGTCGGTGGCGCGCGCCATGATCGTGACGCGCCCGACTGACTTGGGCACCCAGGAAATGCGGAATCGTTGCCATGACCATTGTGCACGAGACTCGACTGTGGCTTCCCGCCAGTTCGCACCGCCATCGGTACTGACCTCGACACCGACGACGCCAGCCGCCGCCCAGGCCCAGCCCCAGATTTCGATTTCTTCACGCCGCAGAATTGAGTCGGGTGCGGGCGCAACGATCGCCGATTCCGCCGGCACCTCCCATACCGGACGGCTCGCACCGGCAGCGTCCGCTTCCGCCTCGGGCACGGGGTCGTTGTAGAAGATCGTGGTGAACGGTCCGGAGGCCCGGCGATCGGCGAGCTCCAGTCGTGTCAGCCATTTCACGGCGTTCGTGCCGTAGTAACCGGGAATGATCAGCCGCAGCGGTCCGCCGTGCTCGAGCGCCAGCGGCTCGCCGTTGATCTCGTAGGCGAGCAGTGCGCCACCTTCGAGGATGCGCGTGAGCGGTGCGTCTTTGAGGTAGCAGTCTGCCTGCGCGCCGTCATAGGTGCCGTGATCGACGCCATAAGCCCAGAGATACCGGGCATCGTCTTTGATGCCGGCCGCACGCAGGACGGCGGCGAGATCGACGCCACCCCAGACGACATTGGCAATACGTCGGGTCGTGATGTCGGGTCGGCGCGGATACCCCGCGCATTCATGGATGGACTCGACGGTCTGCTTGGGCAGGCGATGAACATCCGCGAGCGAGAGTGTGCAGGGCCGATCGACAAGACCGTCGATCGTGATCTGCCAGAAGGCGGGATCGATTCGGGGAATGCCGAGGTGCGCCAGCAGGAACAGGTCGCGCTGCGGCGTGATGCGATCGAGAAGCTGATGGGGCTCCAAGGGAATCCGACGCTGGAGGCCGGCAGGATCAAGGATCACCGGCGGAAACGGGCGGGTCATCGGGGCACTCCGTGGATCGCGATCATAGGATGAGCGGTGTCGAAACAGCTATTCTTGATCGTATCAATGGAGCGAAGAAGGGAACATGGCGTTCGCGATCAAGGCCGAGGTTCGCGATCCGCGGACGAGGACCTTTGCTTTTGCCGCACAAAAGACGATGCACGGCGGCAAGCATATCGCCGAAGGCGACACGATCTTCGTGTTCGCCAGCGAGAATGAGGGCGGACAGGGCCTCGCCGCGCGCGGCATGGTCACTTTCGCCAGGGCGATTGCGAAGAAGCGGAGCGCCATACGTCTGATAGCGACGCTCACACGCGGCGTCTGCCCTCTCGGATGAAGCGGCGGCGTTCCTGGGCGAATTCTTCTAGCGCAGGCTGGTCACGGCTCCTCGAAGTGACCAACGGGCCTGATCTCGATGCCGCCCGACATGAGATCGCCGAGGTGCGTTCCGGGGTGCAGCCGCGCTACCGCGACTGCTTCGTCCATGTCGGCGGCTTCGATCAGGAAGAAGGCGCCGAACGGCTCCTTGGTCTCGACGTAGGGCCCGTCCGTCACCTCAACGGAGGCGCCACCTTTGGCGCGCATCGTCTTGAACTCGTGCGGCATTCCCAGGGAACCCACCAACCGAACCTTGCCGGACGCCTTGAAGGCCGCGTCGTGCGGTGCGCAGAGCTCGCCCAGCTTTTTCAAATCAGCCGGCGTGAATTCGGCGAACCTGGCGGCGTCGTAGTAGCAGACACATAGAAACTTCATGACTATTCCCTCGGCGTCGACCGATTGCAACATGCAATCAGTTGTCTTCTAGCCAAAAGTGATTGCAAAATGCAAGCGGTATGGCAAAGAAGAAATCCGACGCGATGGCGCAACGATCGGGATGTGCCATCAACCTGGCGACGGAGGTCCTGGGCGACCGCTGGAGCCTGGTGGTGCTGCGCGACATGATGTTCGGCAATTGGCGTCATTTTCGCGAGTTGCTGGCCAATTCCATGGAGGGCATCGCCTCCAACATTCTCGCGGCCCGCCTCAAGCATCTGCAGGCAGCAGGGTTGATCACCTGTGCCGAGGACCCGACGCACAAGCAGAAGCTGATCTACAGCCTGACCGAGCCGGCTATCCAACTCGTGCCAGTGCTTGCGACTCTCGGTGAATGGGGACGGCGGCACCTGCCGGTGACCCGCGAGTTGAGCATCCGTGCCCAGGTGCTCTTCGAGGGCGGCCCCGCGATGTGGGACGATTTCATGGACGAGTTGCGCGAATTTCACCTCGGCCAGAAACGCCGTCGCTCGGGTCAGTCGCCAAGGTACAGCGTGCTGAAACGGCTGAACGAGGCCTATGAAGCTGAGCGCAGAAAGTCCAAACCGATCGCGGATGGCCGATGACTGAAGTCTGATGAGCGCATCGTTTCATTTCTTGTCGTCGAGGAGGGAAACGATCGCCTGTTCCGTCTCCTCGTAGGCGCCTTCGCCCACGTGCTTCAGCATGACCCGGCCCGAGCGATCGATCAGGTAAACGGCCGGCCAGTATGCGTTGTCGAACGCCTTCCACGTCGCATAGCGATTGTCCTGGGCGACTGGATACTTGATGCCGAATCGCCGGATCGCGGCTTGCACGTTGGGCGTCGACTTCTCGTAACTGAACTCGGGTGTATGCACGCCGATGACGACGAGGCCGCGGTCCTTGTACTTGTCGTACCAGCGCGTGACATAGGGCAGGGTGCGCAGGCAATTGATGCAGGAATAGGTCCAGAAATCGACCAGCACCACCTTGCCGCGGAGGCTGCCGATCGAGAGCGGCTCGGAATTGAGCCATCGCTCGATGCCGGTGATCTCCGGCGCTTCGCCATGGTCGACCATCGCGGTATTGCCGGCCAGAACACCACTAATGCCCGCGGCTGCGATCGAAGCGCCGAATATCACAGCGGCTGCCACACGGAAGAAAGCTGAAGCGACCATCGGTTCAAAGCCCTGTGACGAGAGTGTCGGGATAGAAGTTCGAGAGCCACACGGTGGCGACGCTATCGAACTGATAGAAGATCGCGACAGCGATCAGGATGACGACGAGGCCGAAACCTTGCTGCAAGGGGCGCGCGTATCGGGCGATGCGGCGCACATGCGTCGAGACATATTGGCCGCCATAGGCAATGGCGAGCATCGGGACAGCCGCACCCAGCGAGTAGAAGCCGAGCATGGCTGCGGCGCGATCGAGCCGTTCCGCGGAGGCAATCAAGGTCAGGATCGATCCGAGCACTGGGCCAGCGCAGGGCGCCCAGATCGCACCCAGGCTGGCGCCGAGCACGGCTGCCCCGAACTTTCCTGATCCCGAATGCCCACCGATCCCGCTAGCTGAGCCGAAGACGGAGCCGATACGGACCGTGAGCCATTCGTAGAGATGCGGCCAGACCATAAGCGTCCCGAACATCAGCAGCAGTACGACTGCCGCAGTACGAAGCGTTTCCTGCGAAAGACCCAGCACGCTCGGGAACAGGCCGAACACGAAGGCGACCAGCGCAAAAGTGATCGTGAAGCCCAGGATGATGAACAACGGCCGCGCCGGGTCGTTGCGACCAACCGTTGCGCCGAGAACGATCGGCAGCATCGGCAGCACGCAGGGCGAGCCCACCGTCAGCAGGCCCGCCGCGAACGCCAAGACGATATCGAGCACGACGCCTGGTCACTTGTTGCTGGCGTTTGCGGTGACGCGGCGCCAGACCTGGGTCTTGCCGAACATCGGCAGGCCGACATAGGCCCGCACGACCAGCTGGTCGGGAGTGTCGATCGATATCTTGCAGGCATAAGTCTTCGCGTTCTCGCGGTTGTAGATCTCGCCTTGCCAGGTGTCGCCCGACGTCGGCATGAAATCCTTGAGAATGGTCATGCCGAGCGGATTGCGATTGTCGGCCGAGGCCATTTCACCCGAACCGCTCATCGAGCGATTGGCCAGTACCTTCACGACCGTGCCGCACATCGCCTTGCCGCAGGGCGCGATCTCCACTTCGAGATTGCCGCTCTCGGTCAGCCAGCGCCCAACCGGCGAGACAGGCGGAGCCGCGATCGCCGACTGACTGAGCAGCAGGATCGAAACCAGGATCGCTGACGTGCGTGAGATCATCGTGCCCTCCGAGGAATCACCGGCCGCGAAGCTGCGTCCGGGCGGAGACCGATTAATCATTGCGATGTATCCAGCGTGTGTCTGCAAGCGCCCTGTTTGGTAAGCGGACTTGTCGGAGGGCGCGCGTGATACATTACGGTACAAGAACGGACGCCCCCTTCTTGTGCGATCGGATAAACTGCCTGATATGGACCGGCCCGATCACATCCTGATTGTCGACGACGATCGCGAGATGCGCGCGTTGCTGTCGGACTATCTTGAAAAGAACGGATTTGCGGTCACCGCGGTCGATGATGGCCGCGCTATGCGCCGCGCGCTGGCGGCCAAGCCGGTCGACCTGATCATTCTCGATCTGATGCTGCCGCGCGAGGACGGCCTCACGCTCTGTCGCGATCTGCGCGCCACCGATCCGGCATCGCCGCCGATCCTGATGCTGACCGCGCTTGGCGATGAAGCCGATCGGATCGTCGGCCTGGAAATGGGCGCCGACGACTATCTCGGCAAACCCTTTGCCTCGCGGGAGCTGCTCGCGCGCATCAAGGCGATCCTGCGGCGCTCCCGCGCTCTCCCCGCGAACCTCCGGGTGACAGAGATGGCGCCGCTCCTTGGGTTCGGTGATTGGACGTTGGATACCACCCGACGCCATCTGATCGATGCGGCCGGTACGATGGTCTCGCTGAGCGGTGCCGAGTACCGGCTGCTGCGGATCTTCCTCGATCATCCGCAGCGCGTTTTGACTCGCGACCAATTGCTCAATCTGACCCAGGGCCGGGACACCGAGCCGTTCGACCGCTCGATCGATCTCCTGGTCAGCCGATTGCGGCAGCGGCTGCGCGATGGTGCGCGCGAGCCGCGCTATATCAAGACGGTTCGCAGCGAAGGCTATGTCTTCGCCGAGCCGGTCGACGTCAGGAAGGAGGCGCGGTGAGCACGCGCTTCCGATGGACCTGGTGGCCACGATCCCTGTTCGGTCGCATCGCGCTCGTGCTGTTCTGTGGGCTGGCCGCAGCTCACATCCTGACCCTGGCGCTGCTGCTGCGGGAACGCTCCGAGACGATGGGCGCGATGATGATGGCCTATCTCGCCAAGGACGTTGCAAGCTCGGTCGCCATCCTGGACCGCCTGCCGGCGGCCGAGCGGCCGTCATGGCTTCCGAAGATCGAACGTCGCAACTATCGCTACATTCTTGGCGATCCGTCGCCTGGACGTCCGGCAGACTCTGCCGACGCCCGGGAAATCGTCAGCATGATATCGCGCGCGCTCGACGGGCCGCATGACATCAGCATTTCGTTGCTGCCCGGAGCATCCGACTCGCTGCAGCTTGCCATCCATCTCAAGCTCAGTGATGGCGCACCGCTCACGATTGAGCTGATCCCGCCGACGCTGATGGTATCGGGTTGGGTCATTGCGGCTCTCGCCTTGCAGCTTGTTCTGCTCGGGCTGTTCACATGGCTTGCCGTCAGGATCGCGACCAGGCCGTTGGCACGCCTGGCGCAGGCGGCGGATGACCTTCGCGCCGACCGGCAGGGCCCGCCGATTCCCGAAGATGGTCCAACCGAAGTGGGCCGCGCGGCGGCGGCGTTCAATGCCATGCAGCGTCGCATCGCTGATCATCTGGCCGAACGCACGCGCATTCTCGCGGCGATTTCCCACGATCTCCAGAGTCCGATCGCCCGGATGCGACTGCGCGCCGACCTTCTGGACGACACGGAGCTGAAGCAGCGGTTCCAGCGCGACCTCAGCGCCATGCAGACTCTGGTCGCCGAAGGCCTCGAGCTTGCGCGCAGCATGAACGGGCAAGCCGAGGCCGCGGTCGCAACCGATCTACAGGCGCTCATGGAGAGCCTGGTCTACGATTATGTCGACGCCGGACAAAAGGTGCGGCTGACCGGCTGGCTCGAAGTGCCGTTGGTCACGCGGCCGCAGACCCTGCGACGCGTCGTCACGAACCTTGTCGACAATGCCCTGAAGTTTGCCGGGGATGCGGAGCTCTCGATCGCTGGATCGGATGACGAGGTCGCTATCGTCGTTCGCGATCACGGCCCTGGAATTCCGGAGCGGGAACTCGAAGCGGTGCTGCAGCCGTTCTATCGGGTCGAGGGATCGCGCAACCGCGAGACTGGCGGCACCGGCCTCGGTCTTGCGATCGTGCAGCAGCTCACCGCCGCCCTGAACGGCCGGCTCTTGCTCTCGAACCTGCCCTCAGGCGGTCTTGAAGCGCGACTTCTCATCTCCGCGGTCGGCAGTGATATGCTTTCGGGAAAACCCAGCGGGTGCCGGATATCGTGATCGATCTCTTTGACGTTCCTGGCCAGATGTCATTCGAGCGCGAAACCATGGCGCCGGGCGCCGTTCTTCTGCGCGGGCGGGCGCTTGCCCTGGAGGCCGACATCCTCGCGGCGCTGGAGTCGGTGGTTGCCGCCGCACCCTTCCGGCACATGACGACGCCCGGCGGCTTTCTGATGTCGGCCGCCATGACGAGTTGCGGCACCGCAGGCTGGGTCACCGACCGCACGGGTTATCGCTACGACCGCCGCGACCCCGAGACGGGCAGGCCCTGGCCCGCCATGCCGGAAAGCTTCCATCGGTTGGCGCGCGAGGCGGCGGCGGATGCGGGATACGCTGGCTTCGAGACCGACAGCTGTCTCATCAATCGCTATTTGCCGGGCGCACGGCTGTCGTTGCACCAGGACAAGAATGAGCGCGACTTTACCCAGCCGATCGTCTCGGTGTCGCTCGGTTTGCCTGCCACCTTCCAGTTCGGCGGCGTCAAGCGGGCCGATCCGGTGATGAAGTACCCCATGCGCCACGGCGATATCGCGATATGGGGCGGACCTTCGCGCCTGTTCCATCACGGTGTGCTGACGATCAAGGACGGCGAGCACCCGAAACTCGGCCGCCAGCGGATCAACCTCACCTTCAGAGCCGCGCTCTAGCCCGGAATTCGTAGTTCCCAGTCATTGGGGCCGATTTTCTGCCAAATCCGTTATGCTGGACAGGGGCACCCGGGCCCGGCGCCCGATGGATGGCGTCCAATGGATGGCGGGGAATCACGACATGAGCGATTGGCTGCACAATCTTTCCCTGCCTTGGATGGCAGTGGTCATATTCGGCTTCACCTTCCTGGTTACCGCCGCGATCCATGGGGTTGTCGAGATGCTGGCCGGGCGGGCGCCCTGGTTCAAGATCGTCTCGCCGGCCATGATAGCGCCGCCGGGCATCCTGTTCGGCTTGTTCGTGGCATTCACCGCGGCCCAGGTCTGGGACGACAGCAACCACGCCAACGCTGCCGTCAACCGTGAGGCGAGCGCGCTGCGCGAGGTTGTGGTGCTGACGGCAGCCTTTCCCGGCCAGTTCCAGGGGCGCATGCGCGATCTGGTGCGGCGCTATGTAGACGATGCGGTGACACAGGAATGGCCGATGATGGCCAAGCAGAGCGCCACGCTGCGCCTCACCCCAAAACCTCTGGCCGAGGCCGTGCAGCTGACGCTCGCGCTGGTGCCGGACAGCCCGGGCCAGCAGACCGCCCAGCGCTCTATCACGGCGGCCCTCCAGGTGGCGCTCGATGCGCGCCGGCAACGCATCATCGTCAGTCACTCGCAGGTCAATGGGCTCAAATGGGTGTGCCTGATCGTCCAGGCCGCAGCCGCGCTGCTCGTGATCGCCATGGTCCATTCAGAAAATCGATATGCGCGCCGGCAACGCATCATCGTCAGTCACTCGCAGGTCAATGGGCTCAAATGGGTGTGCCTGATCGTCCAGGCCGCAGCCGCGCTGCTCGTGATCGCCATGGTCCATTCAGAAAATCGATATGCATCCCTGAGCGCATTGGGCATTTTCGCGATCGGCGTGGCGACGGCACTCCTGCTGATCGCGTCTCACGACCGGCCGTTCGTGGGGGACGTCTCGGTGAAGCCCGACCCTTTGCTGCAAATCATGCCCGAGGCGCAAGCAGCTGAGGCCGGCGCCCGACCTTGACCGCTAGCCACGCTCTGGCCTGGAATTTACGGCTCTGAATTCGCGGCAAGCGGCGGAGTGTCGACGGCTCGGGCATGCCTTAGATGACTGTCTCCAATCGCATGGAGACCGTCATGCCAGAACTTATTCGCTACACACTTGGCCAGAGCTCGCTTGGTGACTTTCTCGTCGCTCTATCGGCAAGAGGCATCGTTGCTTTCGAGTTCGTCGATGACCGAGACGCGGCCCTGGACGCGCTGCGCAAACGGCTTCCTGATGCTCATTTCGATCAGGACGACGAAGGGCTCGCCGCACTCGTAGCGGAATTGCAGGTTCAGGTCGATCGACCGGGCAATGGAAAGGTCTTTGCCCTCGATCCTCGCGGCGACGACTATCAGAAAAAGGTCTGGTCGATCCTGCAGGAAATTCCGGCCGGCGAGACCACGAGCTATGGCGCTGTTGCCGCCAGGTTGGGTACGCGCGATGCGCGGGACGTGACGGCGGCAATCGCGGCCAATGCGATCGCCGTTCTCATCCCCTGTCATCGCGTGGTGAAGAAGGATGGCTCGCTCTCCGGCTATCGCTGGGGAGCAAAGCGCAAGCGCGCCCTGATCGAACGCGAACGCAAGGCTTTGGCCTTTCAACTGGCGTGAAGCGGCCAGTGGAGGCTAGGGTGACGGCCAATGACTGCCGTCACCCGTGCCTGCCTCGTCACCGGCGCCTCGTCAGGAATCGGCGCCGCCACCGCCCGAACGCTGGCCGCGCCCGGCGCCGCGATCGCGCTCCACGCCCGCAAGAACAAGGCCGGATTGGAGAAAGTAGCCGCCTCGGTGCGTGACGCTGGCGGCGAGGTGCTGTTGCTGGAGGGTGATCTCGCGCAGCCCGGCACGGCCGGGCGTCTGGTGGGCGAGACGGCCAAGCGTTTCGGCCGGCTTGATGTCATCGTGAGCAATGCGGGCTTCGCCGATCGCCGGGCGGTCGGTGAGGTCGATCGGGTGACCTGGGATGCAAGCCTCGCCACCATGACGACCGCTTTCTTCGAGCTCGCGACCGCGGCCAAGCCGTTGGTGACAGCGGCGGGCACAGCCGGCCGACTGGTCGGCGTGTCGTCCTTCGTGGCGCATGCTTACGCGCGCGGCATCATGAGTTTCCCGGTGACGGCTGCTGCGAAGGGAGGCCTCGAGGCGCTGGCCCGGGCGCTGGCCGCCGATCTCGCACCATCAGGGGTCACGGTAAATTGTGTGGCACCGGGTTTCATCGAGAAGGACGCCGATGGTCACGCCGCCGTGCCGCGCGAGCGCATGGTCAAGGTGAGCGAATCGATTCCGATGCGCCGCTATGGCACTCCAGCTGAAGTGGCTGAGGTCATCGCCTTTCTCTGTTCGCCGGCCGCAAGTTACGTCACCGGCCAGACCATCCACGTCAACGGCGGCCTTACTCTTTAACGTCCGGCCGGGCCGTCAAACTGGACCGTCCGGGACCAGCGCAGTACCGTTTCTCTAGAGCCAAGGGAGACGGCGATGGCGACAGGCGCAAACGGCACGCAACAGGTCGATGTGGCGTTGGTGGGAGCCGGTTTCGCCGGCCTTTATCTGCTCCATCGACTACGCAAGGCCGGTCTCTCGGCGGTTGCCTTCGAGACAGCCGACGACGTCGGAGGGACCTGGTACTGGAACCGATATCCCGGTGCGCGTTGCGACATCGCGACGACGGACTACAGCTATACCTTCGATCCCGACCTGGAGGCGGCATGGACGTGGTCGGAGAAGTACGCCACGCAACCGGAAATCCTCTCGTATCTGCGATTCGTCGCCGATCGCTACGACCTGCGCCGCGATATCCGCTTCTCGACGAAGGTGACGGAGGCGCGGTGGAACGAGAGCGAGGAACGGTGGCATCTGTCGACGGACAATGGCGCGGTCGTGTCGTGTCGCTTCTATGTGATGGCAAGCGGCTGCCTGTCGGCGCCCAAGCTGCCGGAGATCGACGGTATCGATGCCTTCGCCGGCGACATCTACTTCACCAGCCGCTGGCCGCATGACGGCGTGGCCCTGGAAGGACGCCGCGTTGCGGTGATCGGCACGGGATCGTCGGGCATCCAGTCGATCCCGATGATTGCGGCGCAGGCGGCCCATCTGACGGTGTTCCAGCGGACGCCGAATTTCGCCCTGCCGGCCCACAACGGTCCACCTCTGCCCGACCGCGTGGCGTCGCTCGAGAAAGATCGCGCCGGTTTCCGCGAACAGGCGCGCTGGTCGATGACGGGCGTGCCGATTCCGCCGGCAACGGACTTCAGCTGGCAGCTCACCGATGCGCAGCGTCGCGAGCGTTTCGAGAAGGCATGGTCGACGGGCGATCTCGTCGTCATCTTGACCCAACTCTGGGCCGATGCCGGCGTCGATGTCGACGGCAACAAGCTGGTGGCCGACCTGATCCGGGAGAAGATCCGTACCATCGTTCACGATCCCGAGGTCGCGGCCGCCCTGTCGCCGCATGACCACCCGTTCGGGGCCAAGCGTCCGTGCCTGGATACCAACTACTACGCGACCTACAACCGACCCAACGTCAAGCTGGTCGACCTGCGGCGCGAACCGATCGAGGCGATCACCCCCTCGGGCATCGAAACCGCCGACGGTAAGTACGACGTAGACGTAATCGTCTTCGCCACCGGGTTCGATGCGATGACGGGTGCCGTGCTGGCGGTTCATCCGATCACCGGCCGTGGCGGCGTTGCGCTGTCGGACGTCTGGGCCAAGGGGCCAAAGACTTATCTTGGCCTGACGGTCTCTGGCTTCCCCAATCTGTTCCTGGTCACGGGCCCGGGCAGCCCGTCGGTGTTCTCGAACATGGTGGTGTCGATCGAGCAGCACGCCGACTGGATCGTCGATCGTCTCGTGGCCATGCGCGATGCGGGCTTCACGACGATCGAGGCGACCGAGGCTGCGCAGGCGGGATGGACGCGCCATCTCGCGGATTGCTCCATGATCACGCTGCATCGGCTGGCCAACACCTGGTACACGGGCGCGAACGTTTCCGGCAAGGCGCAAGGGCTGATGCCTTACCCCGGCGGCGTCGGCCCATATCGCGGGATCTGCAACGAGGCCGTCACGCGCGGCATGCTGGGTTTCAAGCTCACCGGTCCAGGTGTCGCCGCGCAATGCAATGACGGCGAGGTCGTGCGCCTGCAGCCCGACGTTCGGTTGGTGCTGAACACCCTGGCCGAGATGAACCTGCCGACCATCGAGTCGTTGGGGCCCGACGGCGCGCGCGCCTTCGTCACCCAGTTCAACGCAACACGACCGGCCGGCCGGCTGGTCGGCGAGGTGGTCGACGGAACGCTTCCCGTACCAGGGACGACGCTTCCCTATCGGCTTTACCGTCCGGCAACGCCGGGGCCGCATCCGATCGTCGTCTATTTCCACGGCGGCGGCTGGGTGCTGGGCAGCCACGATTCCGACGATCCGTTCTGCCGAGATCTCTGCCGGCGCAGCGGTATGATCTTCGTCAGCGTCGGCTACCGGCATGCCCCGGAGCATCGCTTTCCTACGGCTGCCGAAGACGGATATGCGGCCTTGCGCTGGATTGCCGATCACGCCGTCGAACTGGGCGGCCGGCCCGGTCCTGTGGCCGTCGCGGGCTGGAGCGCCGGCGGCAACATCGCCGCTGTCGTGTGCCAACTGGCGCGCGATCGCCGCGGCCCGCCGATCGCCGGCCAGTTGCTGGTCTGTCCGGTGACCGACAGCGACTTCGAGCGCGGGTCTTACCGCGACAATGCCGAAGGATACTTCCTCACACGGCCGTTGATGCATTGGTTCTGGGACCACTATTGCGACCCGGCCGATCGCAGGGATCCCCGGGTGTCGCCACTGCGTGGCAAACTTGCCGGACTGCCGCCGGCGTTCGTCGTGACCTGCGAGTTCGATCCGTTGCGGGACGAGGGGATCGCCTATGCCGAGGCCCTTGCCGCTGCCGGTGTGCCCGCCAAGCAGTTGCAAGCGCACGGCCATTTCCATTCGTCCTTCCCCATGGTCGATGTCGTGATCACGGGGGCTGGTGGACGGGCTGAGATGGCCCAGGAGCTGCGTCGCTTCGCCGGCCTCAACTCTTGAGGCCGGTCAACTCGAGGCTGAGCTTGCGCAGCCTTGCGCGCGCCCCGGCGTCGTAGGCCTGGCCGTTAGCGCGCGCTTCGCGCAGCACATTGAAGTAAAGACCGCTTCTGCCTTCGATCGCGGACCCCATGGCGAGATTGAGGATCGCTTCGGCGCCATCCTCGACGCGGCTCATGGGCGTCGTGCCGGACTGGCGCACCATTGTCGTGTTCATGTAGGTCGACGGATGCAACGTGTTCACGATCACGCCCGATCCCTTGAGCGTCTCGGCGAGATCGATCGTGAACAGGATCTGCGCCAGCTTGCTCTGACAGTAGGCCGCGACTCCGCTGTAGTGCTTGACGAGCATGACATCGGAGAAATCGATCGCCTGCTGCCCGGCCGAAGAGACGTTGACGATGCGGGCAGGCGCACCGGCCTTGAGGAGCGGCAGCAGCAACTGCGTGAGCAGGAAGCCTGAAAGATAGTTCACGGCGAAGCGCAGCTCGTGGCCATCGGCGCTCACCTGGCGTCCCGGCTTGTTGCCGGCGGTGCCGATGCCGGCGTTGTTGATCAGGAGATGCAGCCGGTCGGTCGTTGCGGCGACGGCCTTCGCAAGGCCACGTACCTCGTCGAGTGAGGCGAGATCGGCGCGCAGGAAGGTGGCGCTGCCGCCTGCCTGCTCGATCTCTCGCACCGTCGCGGCACCACGTGCCTGGTCGCGACCGTGGACCAGCACGCGAAAGCCCGCCGCGCCCAGCCGCGCAGCGACCACGCGGCCGACGCCGTCCGTCGCGCCTGTCACCAGAGCGATTCGCTCCTTTTGGTCAGCCATGCCATTCTCCAACGCGGGCGATGGTCAGGGGATCGAACGCATGAGGCGAATGATGTCGATGCCCTTGCTGTCGATGCCGAACCAGTCGAGATAGATCGGAATTTGATGGTCGAGCATGTGTCGACCGTGGTGGACCCGCCGGCCATGCGTGCGGGCGCGCTGCAGAAGCGGCGTCTCCACCGGGCTCATGATCACCTCGGCGATCACCGCGTCGGAATCGAGCATCATGGGATCGAACGAGAGCGGATCGCCCGGTCGCAAGCCGAGCGGCGTGGCATTGATCGCGTAATGGATGCCATGGGGCGGATGTTCGGCCGGGATGCTGGCGACCGGCACGTCGGGATAGAAGCGCGACAGCCGGTCGAGGCCCGCATCGGCGCGCGCGGCACTGAGCTCGGTGACCAGAAGCCGGCCGACCTTGGCCTCGCACAACGCCGCCGCGATGGCGCCCCCCGCGCCGCCCAGGCCCACCAGCCAGACGCTGGCCCCACGCACGCGATGTCCCTGGGCCTCGAGCCCTGCCACGAAGCCTGCGCCGTCGGCCATGTCGCCGCTGAGCGTGCCATCGGCCTCGCGCTTGACGAGATTGACGCTGCCCGCCGCCTGGGCGCGGCGCGTCACACGGCCGAGCAGGGGCAGGATCGCCGACTTGTGCGGGATCGTGACCGTGAAGCCGCCCAGATTGCGCATCTTGGCCAGCGCTTCGAGCATCACCGGCAAGAGCGGTGCGCTACCTTCGAAGGGCAGCCACACTGCATTGACTCCGACGGCCGCGAAGATCTGAGGCATGACACCGGTCATGCGCAACTGGCGGATGGGATCACCGATCGTGCCGTAAAGGCGGGTCGCGCCATTGACGGTAAAGTGGCCAGTGAAGAGCGGTGGTTCGGGCTGCTCCATGCCGCCCACCATAGACGAAAACGGCAGGACCGTGAGGCCCTGCCGTCATGCCGGTTTGCGTGATCCTTAACGGATGATGGCGACCTTGAAGGCCGTCTGCACGCTGTAGACGGTGGTCAGCTTGTCACCGGGCTTCAGCGTTGCCAGCGTCGCCCGTCCCTTCTCGGACTGGATCTGCGGCAAGCGAATGACCTCGCCACTGTCGGGCGCGGGCTTGTCAGGCTCGCCGCCGGACGCATTGACGATATCGACGGTAGCATGTTGCGGATCGGTGGCGACAACCATGCCGGCCATCGTGAACAGCCGGATCTGATGCTCGCTGCCAGGAAGACCTTCGATCCGCGCTCCCTGGGCAACCATGGCTTTGGCACGCGCCGTGGTCTCGGGCGTCGTCTTGGCGACCATGAAATCGAGATAGTCGTACCAGTGGATGTCGGCGGTCTGCCCTTCCTTCAGCTCCGAATAGGCATTGCCGGCGTAGCCGCTGGTCGTCTTCACGACCATGTCCGCCGCCTTCATCTTGACCCGTCCGGTATCCGGCCACACGACGACAAGTCCGCGTGTTTTGGGGTCGAGGCTATGGATCGTGCCGCGCTTGAAGTTCTCGTAGCGGCTCGGCACGTAGAGGTCTTCTTCGGCAAAAGCCGGCCGCGGAATTACCGCCAGACCTGAACTCGCCACCGTCGCGAGCCCCAAATAATTCAGCGCTGTACGGCGCCCAATATTGAACATTGCGTATCTCCCTCGTATCGCAGGTGTCGAACCTGCATGCCAAAAGCATATTCGAGGGCGAAAACGCGGCCAATAATTTTGTTTCGTTGGCGGAGATAAAGACGACAGGATATTTTCAATCCCACCGTCAATATCTCTTCGCCAAACGGTGCTCGATGCCGATGCTAAAGGTGCTTCAGCACATTCTCGGCCGAGGACACGTCGAAAGCGCCCGGCTTTTCGACGAACAGTTCCTTGATGACGCCGTTGTCGACGATCATCGCATAGCGCTGGCTGCGCGTGCCGAGACCGAACTTCGAGCCGTCCATGGTGAGGCCCATCGCCTGGGTGAATTCACCGTTGCCGTCACCCAGCATCACCACCTTGTCGCCGACCTTCTGGTCTTTGCCCCAGGCGCCCATGACAAAGGCGTCATTCACCGAAATGCAGGCGATGGTGTCGACGCCCTTGCCTTTCAGCTTGTCGAACTCAGCAACGAAGCCCGGAACGTGCTTGGCCGAGCAGGTGGGCGTGAAAGCGCCGGGCAGTGCGAAGGCGACAACCTTCTTGCCGGGGGCGAACAGCTCTTCCGTGGTAACTGGTTTGGGACCTTCCGGACCCATCGTGCGCAACGTCGCATTGGGCACTTTGTCGCCGACTTTGGCCATGTCTTTGCTCCTGCTGGTGGGACGGCGGGGACCCTAGGATGTGGAGTGTGTCCTGTCCATGTGCCCGCGAGCTTGTCGCCAGGACTTGATCTTTGCCCGGACAATCCCCATGGATTTGGAGGAACATACGATCGTGTCAGGGTCTTCGCCTGCGGCGTCGCTGGTCGGCCGCTTTCTGGTCGCAGCGCCATCCATGCCGGATGAGCGCTTCCAGAAGAGCGTTGTCTTCATCTGCAAGCATGACGGCGAAGGTGCGCTGGGCATCATCGTCAACAATGCTGTCGACGATCTTTCGCTCGGCCAAGTCTACAAGCAACTCGGGAAGCAGCTTGGGATCGACGAGCGTGCTGCAGAGAACCAGCAGCCGGTGCTGTTCGGCGGGCCGGTCGAGCCCACGCGCGGCCTCGTCCTGCACTCTGCCGACTACAAGCGCGAAGAGACGCTGTTGATCGAGGGCGGCATGGCCCTGACGGCGTCACTCGAGATCCTCAAGGACATGGCGGGCGGTAGCGGACCCAAGCAGGCCTGGTTGGCGCTTGGCCATTCCGGCTGGGGCCGCGGCCAGCTCGACAACGAGATGCAGGACAATGCCTGGCTGGTGGTCGATGGCGACCGCGAGCTGGTATTTGACGCCAATCTCGGCCCGGCCAAGTGGCAACGTGCCCTTGATCGCCTGGGCGGCAAGGCGAACTCAGGTGGCAAATTCGACCCGGCTTCCTACTCGCCTCATATCGGGCGCGCCTGAACGATCGTCGGCACCGTCTCAGTCCGGTGCCGACGTTCTCGATCCTTCCGTCATCTACTCCGCGGCAGCCCGGGCAGTCGCCGGCGCCCGATAGGCCGCCAGCAGCGACGCCTCGCGTGCCTTGGCGTCCTTCACGTTCTTTTCCTTCACATGCCCGAAGCCGCGCATGCTCTCCGGCACCTGGGCGATCTGCACCGCCATGGCGTGGTTGGTCTGGTCGAGCGTGCTGAGAACGCTGTCGATGGTCGCCTGGTATTCGCCGATCAGCCGGCGTTCCATGCGACGCTCCTCGGTGCGGCCAAAGATATCGAAGGCCGTGCCGCGCAGCTTCTTCATCGACGCGAGCAAACGGAAGGCCGGCATCACCCAGGCACCGTATTCGCGCTTCTTCAGATGGCCCGTCGTCGGATCGCGTTCGGAAAAGAGTGGCGGCGCGAGATGGAAGGTGAGCTTGTAGTCGCCCTCGAACTGGCTGCCGAGCTTCTTCAGGAAGTCGCCGTCGGTATAGAGACGCGCGACCTCGTACTCATCTTTATAGGCCATCAGCTTGTACAGCGACTTGGCCAC